>Ga0164296_1000439_pt1 | contig 49921 bp, 45 predicted proteins | sample GEODES057metaG_FD_113533 | JGI IMG/M metagenome (GOLD analysis project Ga0164296, IMG submission 113533) | Dystrophic lake water microbial communities from Trout Bog Lake, Wisconsin, USA - GEODES057 metaG | ecosystem: Environmental > Aquatic > Freshwater > Lake | place: USA: Trout Bog Lake...
AGAACAAAGCGCGTGAACGTTGCCTCACCTTTTGAGTGACCGGTCTGGAATGCTCCTTTCCGAGTATTCAGTGTGTTCCGTAGGCCATCTATTCCCGTTTTCAGGATCAGCGGTTAAACATTCTCCAGGAGCATTGAATCATGAGGCCAGGGTGGAATGGCACCCACTGAACCGGGAAGCTGGAACCACGGATAGCACGACCAGCACGGATCAAACCAAGGAGCCGGTCAGCATCAGACTCCGTCATCCGTGTCAATCCGAGTAATCCGTGGTCAGAGAATCTGGAAGCTTGGGCCAAGGTGCAAAACAGGAACAAAACAGCCGCCTTCCCAATCTCCAGCCTCGGTCATTCCTCTGCCTAACATTCCCTTGTCAAAACAAGGCCCAACACTCGCCATCCACTTTTCGAATCACAACAACAGCGGGTCACTCACGAACTCCAGACAAACCACCGTCAACCATCGTCAACAACGGTAAACCACCGTCAACTCCCCACGCCCCTCCGCCAACAACGGCAAACAACCGCCAACTTCCCCGGCACCCTGTCCCAAGACCTCGCCTTGCCTCCGCCTGCTTTTCCTTTACCTTCCACCCATGGCCCTGACTTGACGGTCATCACGGACACCTCCGCACTCCCCATGAACGCCGAAGACTTCCACTGCTTCCGCAGCGACCCGCTGGTGCGCTGGCGTGGCATCGCCGATGTGCTGGAAGCCCGTCCTGAGGCCTGGGAGTGGGCGTTGGCAAACATCGAGCGCTGGCTGGCTCAGGGCCGCCTGCACCCGGCACCCTTGCTGGAGTGGCGGCAGCGGCTGCTGGAGGGCCGGAGCGAGCGCACCCAGCGCGAAGCCCTGCTGGAAACCCTGCGCATTCCACCCGTGGATGCGCACCAGGACCAGCTCCGCTCCTGCTCACCGTTCGTGGGCGGGCCGTTCCGCGAAGCGTCTGTGCCTGCGCTGCCCGTATGAATCTGGGCTCGCTTCAGCATCTGGTGCGCTCCGTCCGCACGCTGGTGGCGGACCGTGACATCATTGTGCTGGGATCCGCCTCGCTGCTGGCCTCCTTTCCCGAGTTAGGTGACGGCACCGAACCGCTGGCCGCCACCTACGACGCGGATCTGTGCCCGCAGCCTTTTGATGAACCGACGGCCCTCATGATCCATGAGTCGTTGGGCGAGTCAGGAGATTTTCATCTGCGCCACGGCTATCATGTCGATGTCCTGCGTGACAGCATCTTCGAGACCCTGCCACCGGGCTGGCGCGAGCGCCTGCTGCCGGTGCCTGAGTGTGAAGGGACCTTTGCCCTGGAACCTCACGACCTTGCCGCCACCAAGCTCCTCGTCGGGCGTGGGAAGGACATTGCGCTGGTCCGTCATCTCCATCACACAGGGCGTCTGTCCAGCGCGCTGGTGGAGCAGCGGCTCGATGCGATTCCGAAGACAGAGCGTTCCATCGTCGCCGCCAGCGCGGCATTCCTGCGTGCCTTTGCAACCGACTCCGCCCGATAACCCAGGGTCAGAAAAATAGGGCCAACGTCCAAATCATTGACCAAGCAACCATCTCCCCAAGGTCCAAGCTCCGTCATTCCTCTGCCCAGCATTCACGTTGCCAAAACCAAGGCCCCAAACCCGCCATTCACTTTTCGAATAACAACAGTGGGTCGCTCATGAACTCCGGACAAACGACCGTCAACCATCGTCAACAACGGTAAACCACCGTCAACTTCCCTTCAGTCACCTCGCTGGATGCCTTGATTAGTGTCATATTAGAGTCCGATTAGTGGTTAAAACTCTGCTCTCCATTCTACATTCTCGCCCGAAAGGATCGCCACCACGCGCCCCCTCCTATTCAGGCACTCTGGAACTCCGGACAAACCACCGTCAACCATCGTCAACGACGGTAAACCACCGTCAACTCCCCACGCCCCTCCACCAACAACGGCAAACAATCGCAAACCACAGCAAACAACCGCCAACTCTACCTCGCCCCCATCACCGCCCTCGGCTGATGCTCCGTCAATATCTTCGACAGCGGTACTTCCACCGCATTCTCCCGTCCCAAAAACTCCAGCAGAATCCGCACACGCTCCACGCCGGTCAGCATCGCATTCACAATGCCCTTCATCCCACGCATCGGCCCTTCGGTCAGTTCCACGGTGTCACCGACCTTCACGCCGATTTCCACCTCGCAAATCTCGATGTCCTTCATCTCCGCCTTCAGCTCCGCGATGGCCGAGTCCGGCACCGACGTGAGATTGCCCCCGAAATCGACCACCTTGATCACGCTCTGCGAGTACTTGACGGCCCGCATCGAATCATTTGGAATGAAGCGAGCGAAAAAGTAGCTCGGGAACAGCGCCTCAATGAACCACACCTTGCCGCGCCGGGTGTTCTTCTGAAAGCGGATGCGTGGGCAGTAAGTCTCCACGCCTTCCAATCCCGCCATCAGCGCAGCGGCGATGTGCTCGCATTTCGGGCGGGTATGGACCACATACCAGGCCGGGATGGTTTCTTTTTTTTCTTTCATGGGGAGTGCTGCTTCAAAGTGTCGCTACTGCACGCACCGGCAACCACAATCCATGAACAGCACCAAAACATCAGACTGTCTTAGGATACGGCGTCCTTTCCGTCCCTTCTGTCCCTTGGGTCCTTCCGCTCTGCCGCCACCCACCACTCCCGTTCATTCAGGCCCCCCTCTTTTTTGCGCCCTTTTTGCGGCCACCCAATTTCCGGCCATTCCTTTGCTCACCATTCCTTTGCCAAAAATAGACGCCCCTCTTTCGCCCAGCGCCTCCCTCAAAGTCTCCCTCTCCGCTTCTGATCCCTCTTCCGTTCATTCCGTGCGTTGATTCGCTTCGCTCCCCTCTGGGCTCCTTGCAGTCGTCTGTCTCACTTCGCTCGGCTCCGTAGGCCCTCAACTCCGGAACCTCTGCGGTCTTCTAATCTCTTGCGGTGTTAAATCCGTCGTCCAGTCGTCCTCTTCAGGTGTAAACCCTGACCCCAATCCCTCCCATCCGAACAACGGGTTTGCGCAGCAGCATGGATTGCGCCACCTGTGCCGCCCGTTTTTCCCGCCGCACGCGCATGTTTCCAGACCTCTACGACTACCTCTACCACCTGGCCCCTGCCGGCGGCATTCCGCTGAAGGGCACCGGCATCGTTGTGGCACTGGCCCTGATCCTCGCCCACATCTGGGCGCTCAAAAACACCGCGAAAACCCAGGCCTTCCTGAAAGCCTTCCCCCGCACCTATAAATGGGGCGTCATCCTCCTCACCATCGACTTTCTCTGGGGCGAGTTTGCCCTGGCGAACATGGACATGGGCGAGTTCTACACCATGCGCGACAAGTTCATGCTGATCGTCGCGGGCGGTTATGTGGCCGTGCTCATCTACGTGAAGGAATTCCTCGCCGTGCGTGCCCTCGGTTCCCTCATGCTGCTCGTCGCCGGGCCGGTCCTGACCGCCGCCTTTCTGCAGCCCCCCGTCAGCCGCCTGCTTCTTCCCATCATCGCCTACGTCTGGATCATCGTAGGCATGTTCTTCATCGGCATGCCCTTCCTGATGCGTGATTGGGTGAACGCCCTGCTCGCCAAACCCCAGCGCTGGAATCTGGCAGTGTACGGCGGCATCGCCTACGGCATCGTCCTCCTCGCCGCAGCGATCCTCTTCTACTGATTTCAGTTCAGTTCTGAATGACGGATCACGGGTTACCGACTACTGACCACCGATGCACCCGCAGCCCCGTGTCCTCGTCATTCGTGGCGGCGCGATAGGCGACTTCATCCTCACGCTGCCTGCCCTTCGCCTGCTGCGCGACACCATCGCCAACTGCCACCTCGAAGTCATCGGCTATCCCGCCATTGCCGAACTCGCCCGCGCCACCGGCCTGGCCGATTCCATCCGCAGCCTTGAACACCGCACCATGGCCCCGCTGTTCGCCAAAACAGCCCCCATTGACGAAGCCCTCGCTGAACACCTCCGCAGCTTCAATCTCGTCGTCAGCTTCCTCTACGACCCCGATGGCCACTTCCGTGCCAGCATGGAACGCGTCGGCGTCAAAACCCTCATCGAGTGCTCCCCCCTGGTAAAGCCCGAAGGCCCCCACGCCTCCAAGCAACTCGCCCAAGGCCTGGAAAAGCTCGCCATGTTCCTCGAAGACGAACACCTGCACCGCGCCCACTTCCAGCGCCCTCCCGCCAACCAGCGCCGCATCGCCATCCACGTCGGCAGCGGCTCCGAAAAGAAAAACTGGCCCCTCGACCGCTGGCTCCAAGTCGCCGACTCCTTCTCCGACTCCGAAGTCATCTTCATCACCGGCGAAGCCGAACAAGAGCGCGGCATCCAACCCACCGGTCGTCCCATCTGGAACGCTCTACCCCTGACCGAGCTCGCCGCCCGCCTCGGCACCTGCACCACCTTCCTCGGCCATGACAGCGGCATCTCCCATCTCGCCGCCGCCTGCGGAGTACCCTCCCTCCTTTTGTTCGGTCCCACCGATCCCGCCATTTGGTCACCACCCCAGCCCTGGGTGCAGTTTTTGCGAGATCCGACACATCTAACGTCCGGTCTGACGGTCGAAGAAGTGAAATTGGCCGCCACACAAGTTGTTGCGAAATCGTAACGTGCTAGTTTCATCTAAAATCATGTCCCACGACCATAACACCGTCCGAATCAATGCCTTCCTCATCCTCGGTGCTCCCGGCAGTGGCAAGGGGACGCAGGGAAAGGTATTGGGCAGCATCCCGCGCTTCCATCACCTCGCCTGCGGCGATGTCTTTCGTTCCCTCGACACCCGTACGACAATCGGGCAGAAATTCGTCGAATACTCCAGCCGTGGTGAACTCGTTCCAGATGACGTGACCGTAGAGCTCTGGCATGCCAACCTCAAGCAACGCATTGATTCTCATCAGTTTAAGCCAGAGATCGACTTCCTCGTTCTCGACGGCATCCCCCGCAACGTGGAGCAGGCCCGGTTCATGGAGCCCCACATCGAAGTCCTCAAAGTCTTCCATCTGTCCTGCCCTGACCGCACCGAACTCGCCCGCCGCCTCCGCAAACGCGCTCTCAAAGACAACCGCTTCGACGACGCCAATGAAACCGTCATCCAGCAGCGCTTTGCCACCTACGAGGCCGAGACCAAACCCATTCTCGACTACTACGCCGGCGACCGCATCCTCGACATCGATGCCAGCCAAGCGCCAGCCAAGGTGCTCTATGACATCATCGGCGGCGTCATGCAGCTCGATGCCTGGAAAGAACTGGAAAAGATGAAGGTCTAGTCGCAAAACGATGCGAGTTCTATTCATTGGCACAGGCGACATCGGCCTCCCCTCGCTGGAATGGCTGCTCACCACGCCGAAGCACGAAGTGGTCGGTGTTGTCACGCAGCCCGACAAACCCGTGGGCCGCAAGCAGATGCTCACGCCGCCGCAGATCAAGGTGCGCGCCCTTGCAGCAGGACTCACCGTCCTGCAGCCGCTGAAAATCCGCCATGCCGTGGAAGAACTGAAAGCCTTCAACGCCGACGTCGCCATCGTCGTGGCCTACGGTCAGATTTTATCCCGTGCCGTTCTCGATGTGCCGCCTCTCGGCTGCCTGAATGTCCACACTTCACTGCTGCCACGCCACCGTGGTGCCGCCCCCATCCAGGCCGCCATCCGTGACGGAGACGCTGAAACCGGTGTCACCATCATGTTCATGGATGAGGGTCTCGACACTGGCGACATCCTGCTCATGCAGCGCATGCCCATCGCCGCAGATGACACCGGCGGCAGCTTGCACGACAAGCTTGCACTAAAGGCACCTGAGGCGCTTGAAGCTGCACTGGATCTCCTTGCCACCGGTCATCCGCCGCGTGAAAAGCAGGATGAATCCAAGGTCACCCACGTCCGCAAGCTCACCCGCCAGGACGGCCGCCTCGACTGGACGCGTCCCGCCATTGAGCTTGATCGTCTCGTTCGCGCCTTCACGCCCTGGCCGGGCACATCATGCCTGCTCAAAGATGCGCAGATGAAAATTCACCGGGCTCAGGTCATCGCCAATGCAGATGCGTGTCCTGCTTCGGGCACGATTGTCAGCGCAAATACCGACGGCATTTTGGTAAGTTGTGGCAACGGCCTCCTCAATTTGAGTGAGGTCCAAATAGAAGGCGGCAGACGTTTGTCTGCCGCCGAATTCCTGCGCGGGCACCCGCTGCAAGCGGGCGATGTGTTGGGTTAGCGTTCAGTCATCAGCGAGCCCGAAATTGAATATGAGCCGGTTCAGCAAACTCACTCTGCGAAGCAAGGTGTTCATTTTTGTTAATGCCAGTTTCGCGGCCCTGATGCTTTTCTTCTGCGGGGTTTATTTGGATCTACCAGACTCCAGTCGGGCGCAGGCGGCATTCGAGCTAAATACAGGGATACCTGCATCCAAAGTACACGATCTTTACAGCAGCATCTCGTCTCATTTTAATGGCGACTTCAATGACCTGTTTGGGTTCTCATACGTTGAGCCGGAATTCCCGGAGTCGCTTGTACGTGCGTTGTCGCTGAGGAGGCTGGACTGGCGTTCTTTGACGCTGGAATATCCAAAGTGGTGGAACATGGACGCTTCAAATGGCGAATACTATGAAGACACCGACATCGAACACAGCCCCGTGACTCAAGTGTGGATTGATCGTCAGGCGAAGCGATGCCTGATCCGTTTCTCCTCAGAATAGGAGATTTGCTGCTTTGATCAGGGTGAGACTCGATGCCGCCAGTAACCCGGTTCACGACTGAGGTGCATGAGGGCCAGAATGAGGACGTAATCTTGTTCTATCGTGTAGAGGATGCCATAGGGGAAGCGGCGCACCAGATACCTGCGGATGTCCTCTTCGATGCATCGCCAGCGGTCCGGGGCTGTCAGAATGCTTTGATTCGCAGTCTCCACCTCCACCGTGAAATCCGCACCCAGTCTGGCAGTCCGCTCCTCATAATACAACGCGGCATCAGCGTATTCAGCAAGTGCCTCAGGATGATAGATGTACTTCATCGCCCGACCAGCTTTCGAACCAACGCAGAACCTTCTTCACCAGGGATGCCAGTGACGGAACCCGAGCGGATCTCATCACGGCGTTTTCGCGCCAGCTTAAGCCAAGCCTGTCTGGAAGGACTGCCTGCATCGTCCGAAAGGCTGCCCGCGAGACGCTCGGCCAGTTCGGCACGGTCATTCGCGGGCAGTTCAAGTGCCTGAGATTCGATCTCTTGAGGCGTAAGTGGCATGCTGAAAGATAACAGTCTCAATCCAGCAGTCCAACATTGATTTGGGCCAGCCTACTCCTGCAAGAAGACGAAAACGCCCTTCTTGTTGCCGATGACGACGTCCATTTTGCCGTCCTTGTTCACATCACCGGGCGTCACCTGGGTGCCGACGCCGCTGTTGTCGTCGATTTGGTGCGGGATGAATTGCGCCTCTTTGCCGTCGCGTTTGATCTCGAACCAGTAGAGCACCGGGGCTGCATTTGGCTCGTCGTCTTTGAGCGGGCCGTGGGCCCAGCGGCGTTTGCCGGTGACTACGTCCATGATGCCGTCGCCATTCATGTCAGCGAGTTGCATGGCGTGGAGCTGACTGAATTTGACGCCCACCGGGCTTTCTTCGAGGGTGGCTCCCATGAGCTTGTGTTCGGTGAAGGTGCCATCGGCTTTTTGCTCGAACCAGCCGAAGCCGTAGCCGTGCGCGTCGTAGCTGCTGATCACATCGTTGCGCTTGTCGCCATTCACATCATAAACAAGGATGAACGAACCGCCGCGTCCGCCTGCCACGGTAAAGAGCTGAGGATGAAAGACCCAGTCGCTGTCGGCTTTGGTGTCTGCGGGCTGTTCGCGCCAGCCTTCCTTGTCGAGGATGTCAGGACGGCCGTCGCCATTCACATCGCCCACGCCGTAGCCGTGTGTGTAGCGGAAGTATTTCTTGTCGTTCTCCGGTGATTTCGGAGAAATGGGGCGGAAACGGGCTTTGCCGAAGGGATTGGACCAGTCGATCTCGGCATAGCCAAGCTGACCGCCGGTGTGGCAGATGAGTTCGGGTTTGCCGTCGCCGTTCACGTCTTTGAAATCGGGGGATTCGTTGTCCGTGACGTCGAAGATGCTGTGGCGCTTCCATTCACCGCCTTTGTTCTGCGGATTTTCGAACACCCAGGTTTCCTTGCCCGGCCAGGAATAGGCCAGGATGTCGCTCCAGCCGTCACCGTTGAAATCATAGGTGTAGGTCAGGAAGAAATCGCTGTAGCCCTTGGCCGGATCGTACGGCTCTTTTTCGAACTTGGGCGCGAACTCGATTCGTTCCTTGAACTCCGGGCCCTTCCAGATGAAGCGGCCTGAGCAGATGTCGTTTTTGCCGTCATGATCGAAATCCGCAAAGTTGGCCCCTTCAGCGACAAACTCCTCGGTGAGCGTGAACTTTTTGAACTTCAAATCAGCGGCGCACAATGGCAGCGCGAGCAACAGGGTTGGGATGAGCAGTTTGGTCATGGTGGTTGGATTGGAACAGAGTTGGAAGGAGTGATCTTGCAGGCCTGCGCATCAGCCGAGAAACTTCCCGGGATTCAAAATCCCGTTGGGATCAAGCGCTGCCTTGATACGCAGGTGCGTTTCATGTGCAGCGGGAGAGACCGCGTCACGCCACCAGCGCTTTTTCGCGATGCCGATGCCGTGTTCGCCGGTGATCGCGCCGTTCCAGGCGATGACTTGATGGAAAAGTTTGTCGAGCGCGACTTCGGCGCGTTCGCGGATCGCGGGATCGTCCATGGTGGGAACCATGATATTGACGTGGATGTTGCCGTCTCCCGCATGGCCGAAGCAGGCCACCGGGAAACCGGTTTCACTTTGCAGGGTCTCGGCAAAATCGACGAGATCCACGAGACGGCCGCGTGGCACGACGATGTCCTCGTTCAGTTTGATCAGGCCGGTGTTGCGCAGGCTGTAGCTGAATTCACGGCGCAGTTTCCAGAAGGATTCGCAGGCTTCATCGCCCATGGCTTTGTTTAAGCAGATGCTGCCCAGGCTCTGCACGAGTTTGGCGAGCTGATCGATCTCTCCCTGCACGGAACTGGCCTGACCGTCGATCTCGACGAGCAGATGCGCATCACCTTCGGGAGTGACGGAGGCCCCGAGATATTCGCGTGCGGCACGGAGGGTGAATTTGTCGGCGATTTCGAGCGCGCTGGGCAGGAAGCCGCTGCCGAGAATGCGCTGCACAGCGTTCGCCGCTTCGGCGAAGGAGTTGAAACCTGCAGAGAGCATCGCACGCATCGGTGGATGTGGAATCAGACGCAGGGTGGCTTCGGTAACGACGCCGAGCATGCCTTCGCTGCCGACCATGAGGCCGACGAGGTCGAAGCCTGTTTTGTTTTTGTGGCAGCGCCCGCCCGCCTTCACGATGGAGCCGTCCGCCAGCACGGCTTCCAAACCGAGCACGTAATGCCGGGTGGCACCGTATTTCAGGCAGCGCGGCCCACCTGCGTTTGTAGCGATGTTGCCGCCGAGGCTGCATTCTTTGAGAGATGCCGGGTCCGGTGGATAAAACCAGCCCAGTTTGCGCACTTCGTTTTGTAAATGACCGGTAATGACACCCGGCTCGATCACCGCCACGCCATCGGCGAGGGTGATCTCCTTGATCTTGTTCATGCGCGCGACGGAAAGCGCGATGCCGCCCTGCAGTGGCACACAGCCGCCGACATAGCCCACGCGCGAACCCTGAGGCGTGACGGGAATCTTATTTGCGTTTGCAAAGCGTAGCACCTCGGAGACTTCGGCGGTCGATTCAGCATGCACGACGACCTCGGGTGGATTCGACGCGAACCATTTGTCCGTGCTGTGAGTGGCGATGTCCGCCTGCGTGACGGAAACACGCGAGGGACCGAGAAGCGAGATGAGTTGATCGGCAAGGGAGGCCATGCGGCATCATTGAAGAGAACTGAGGAAACAGCAAGATGCTGCCAAGATCAGGCGGATGTTTGGCAGTGGGTGACGTATGATCGAGATCATGCCCCCGCTCATCGAAGTTACACACCCACGCGGCATTTACCTGCCGGAGGCGGATTTGTGGCTGGATCCGCATTATGGGAAGGAGCGGGCGTTTGTTTCACATGCACACAGCGACCATGTGGCGCGGCATGGGCTGACGATTTGCTCGGAGATCACGCATCGGCTCATGGTGGTGCGGAAATCGGTGAAAAAAGCGGGGAAGGTGGTGTCGCCGCAGATGCGGGAGGTGTTTGAGTGGGAAGGCTGGGAGCTGCGGCTGCTGCCGGCGGGGCACATCACCGGCTCGGCCATGCTGCATCTGACGCGCAAGACGGACGGGGCGACGCTGCTCTACACCGGCGACTACAAGCTGCGGCAGGGACTGAGTGCGGAAAGATGTGAACTGATGCAGGCGGACACGCTGATCATGGAGACGACGTTTGGACTGCCCAAGTACCGCTTTCCGCCGGCTGAGGATGTGATCGCGCAGATGCTGGCCTTTGTGCGGGATACGCTGCGCGATGGCGGCATTCCGGTGCTGCTGGGGTATTCGCTGGGCAAGGCGCAGGAGATTCTCTGTGCGCTGAGTGATGAGGGACTGCCGGTGATGGTGCATCCCAGTGTGGCGCAGATCACGGAGGTGCTGGCACCGTATCTGGGGAAACTGCCGCAGTGGCGGCCGTTCGAGGCGGCTGAGGCCGCAGGGCATGTGCTGGTGTTTCCACCGGGGGCGAAACTTGATCTGCCCAAAATGCGCACGGCGATGCTTTCGGGCTGGGCCATTCAAGCGAGTGCCAAGTATCGATATGGCGTTGATGTGGCCTTCCCGCTGAGTGATCATGCGGACCACCCTGAACTGCACGAAACGGTCGAGTTGGTGAAACCACGCCGGATCTACCTGGTGCATGGTTCGACCCGCGAATTTGCGGCAGAGCTGCGTCTGCGCGGCCATGATGCGCGGGCGCTGGGCGCGGAAGATCAGTTGGAGCTGAGCTTTTCAGCCCACTGACTCAAGTTTTTGCCTGCGGGCGAAGAAGACGCGGGCGCTTTCCATGACGCCGTACGCGGTTTCCTGGGGCGTGAGTTCGGCGGTCTTGATGCGCAGATCAGCAAGGCCTTTGTAGAGCGGCTTGCGCTCGTTGAGCAGGCGCTCGAGCTTGGCCTTGGGATCTTCCTCACCGCTGAGCAGCGGACGATTCGTGTTCATCGCCGTGCGGCGTGCGAGACGTTCAGGGTCGGCGTCCAGCCAGACGATATAGCCGAGATGACGCAGGATGGCCAGATTGCGCGGCTGGGTGACGATGCCGCCGCCGGTGGCGATGACGCAGCCGCGTTTGCCGAGAAGGGAGCGCAGAGCGGCGGATTCGTGCTGGCGGAAAGCAGCCTCCCCTTCCGTGGCAAAGATGTCGGGTATGCTTTTCCCGGCGGTATCGACGATGAGATGATCGGTATCGACAATCTGGAAACCGATCATCTGCGCGACGATGCGGCCAACGGTGGTTTTGCCCGAGCCCATCAAGCCGATGAGCAGGATGTTCGGCTGGCGGTGCAGGGGGACTTCGCCGGTGGTTTGAACCAGATCGAGAATGGACGAGGCGAGGTCGGGGTCATCGCGCAAGGCATCGAAATAGCTCGCATAACGTGGTTTCCAGCCGGTGGCATGCAGCTTGGTGTTGGAGACGCGTTTGTGGCTCCAGCCACGTTTGCGATTGGGGTCGGGCTCGCGTGCCCCGGGCAGTTTGAGGCCAAAGGTCGTGCACAACCGTTCCAGGCACTGTCGCTGCGTCATCTGGGCGTCATCGACAACGTTGTAGATGCCGCCCAGGCGCTGTGTGACGAGATGAACGAGTGCAGCGGCGGCGTCAGCGGCGTGGATTTGATTGAGGATGCGGCCCTGGCCTTCATTGCCTTCGATGGCGGCCTTCCCTTCGAGCAGGTTCTTCAACACAAAGGAACGCCCCGGACCATAGATGCCTGCGAGCCGGGCGACGGCACCCTGCGCATTCAGGGCGATGTTTTCAGCCTCGCGCAGCAGGCGGCCAGTGTCACGGTCCGGGTCGGCAAAGCTGGTTTCGTCAATGATTTCACCGTTCACCTGGGGATAAACGCTGGTGCTGCTGGTGTAGAGCGGAAAGGCGGCGGGGAACGCCTGGGTCAGATGCCGCATGCCATCCACATAGACGGTCTGGTAGGTTTCAGCACCACCACGGCTGGAACTGGCGCAATGGATGATGGCGTGGATGCTGCCTGCACCGAGCCTGGCGGCAAGAGCGGTGACGGCTGTGAGGCTGGAAATATCGCAGGGCTCCGTGCGCCATGGCTTGGCCATGGCAAGGCGTGCGGCGGATTCCGGCGAGTGCGTGAGACCGATGACCTCATGCCCGGCGGCATGAAGGAGATCTGCGGCGCGTTCGCCGACGAATCCGCATCCTGCAACGAGCACCTTCATAACGGACGGCGTTTTTGATAGTAGGAAGCGATGCCTTTGACGATGCCCTGAACGTAATCCTCGATGGCACTGGATTGCAGGCGTCCGTCGATGAGCGTGTGGCCAAGAAAATGCCCGCGCAGCAGGCGGTGGTAGGTTTCCTCGTTGTTCATGACATAGGGTTCGAGGTAAACGACCGGGCAGTCATAAATGCGGTTGGCGAGCAGGTTGCGTGCATACACATACGAGTTCCTGCCGACATGGCGGGCGTTGGGCGTGGTGTAAACGTAGGCGGGCAGTCCCGTGGACAGGCGCATGCCGTTGGCGACGGCTTCGGCGAGTGGCAGCTCCTCCTGGTGGGTGCGGGAGAACAGACGATGGAACATTTCGTAGCGCACGTCCTGCTGCTCCAGTTCGACGGGCGAGTAGCAGCCGTTCACGAGCACGTGCATGTGATTCATCGGCGAGAACTGCGGCGCGGTGGCGTCTCCCCAGGCCTCGGCATTGAAGTGCAGGCAGAGCACCACGTCGGGCTTGATGGTGTTGTTCACCTTCCGGCCACGCGCATGGATTTCGCTCACTCGATAAAACAGCTTTTCACTCTGCCACTGCACCGTGAGGATTTTCGCGTCGCCGGTGACGCCGTTGTAATTCTCCTGCGGCTGCGGAAAGCCGGCATCGACCAGGATTTGTCGTGCAGGTACGATCAAATCCGCAGGACGCTCCTGCGTCACAGGCTCCGCGCGGTCGCGCACCAGAGAGACGTAGGCACCGAGAGCCTTGAGCCGCTCAGCAAGCACCTGGGCGGTGGTGAGGGTGAGATCGCCCTCCTGGATGGACTCGCCAGGGGCAAAGCTGAGGAGGCGTTCCTCCATCTTGGCGTAGCCGCCGCCGATGTGGCCGGGGTCGATGGCGATGTGAACGTCACTGAGCAGAGGGCGGCTTTTGAGCGGGGGCATTTCGGCCGCAGTCCTCCAGGTGCGGGTGCCGGGCAGGGGGGACTCGGGGCGGGTGGCGAAAGCGATGCGTGCCTCCGGTTTGACCGGGTCACCGGTTTTGATGACCACGCCATCGGTCTCCATCTTCCATGGCGGCGGCAAGGGTGAGCCATCGGAATAAACCTCCCGCACGGCAGTTTCGAATTCATTGCGGGTGAGTGTTTGGTGAAAGGACTGTAGCTTGACCCAGTCGGGCTTGGTGCCGAGTGCACTCAGGCGTTCCAGACGTGTGGCAGGAGGAGCCGGGGGAGGGGACAGCGCGGGTGCAGGGGGGGGGCTCGCGGGGGCAGAAGAGGGCGTGGAGGGAATTGGTCCCGGTGTCGCCTGAGCGGGGGTGATAGGGGCGGGGGAGGTGGGCGCGATCGTCTGCGCCATGCCCGGCGTCACCAGCATGGACGCAAGCATGACCGGCAGCAGGCAGCGGCTCGGCATTCGTTTCATCATCATAAACTGCATCCTAGACTTGATCCCCGCCTTCATCATCTACTAAGTAGCACCACGATGAATGACAACACGGCTGACAGCGCGGACGGACTTTTTCGCCTGCTTTTTTTGGGGGATGTGGTGGGGGAGCCGGGGCGCAAGGCGGTCGCCGTGCTGCTGCCGCTGCTCAAAGAGGAGCTCAAACTCGACTTCATCGTCGTCAACGGTGAAAATTCCGCCGGAGGTCGCGGCATCACGCCCAAGATCGCCATCAGCCTCATGCGCGCCGGTGCCGCCGTGGTGACCAGCGGGGACCACATCTGGGACCAGAAGGAAATCGTGTCCTATCTGGCCGATGAGCCGCGCATGCTCCGGCCCATGAACTACCCGGAAGGCACCCCCGGCCACGGTTTTGTCGTGCTGGAGTCGAAAAAATGCAAGGTGGCCGTGGTGAACCTGCAAGGGCGCACCTTCATGAACCAGCAGCTCGACAACCCTTTCCCGGCCATCACCGCCTGCGTGGAAAAGCTGCGCGAGGAAACTCCGGTGATCTTTGTGGATTTCCACGCCGAGGCCACCAGCGAAAAAGTCGCCATGGGCTGGCATCTGGACGGCAAAGTCTCCGCCGTCGTCGGCACCCACACCCATGTGCCCACCGCCGACGAGCGCGTGCTGCCCAAAGGCACCGCCTTTCAAAGCGATGCCGGCATGTGCGGCCCGATGGACAGCGTCATCGGCAGCCAGATCGAGCCCGTCCTCGAACGCTTCCTCACCATGATGCCCGTCCGCTTCGGCGTCGGGCGCGGGGCGGTGAGGCTGAATGGGGCGCTGATTACCATCGACCCCGCTACGGGGAAGGCGCTCAGCATTGAGCGCGTGGCGCGGACTTGGCATGAGTGATTGGGCTTACTTGAGTTTCGCGAGCGCTGCCTCAGCCAGTTTGCGGGCTTTGAGTTGATGGTATTTCGTGCTCGCCGCTTCGGTAAAATCAGCCTTGGCTTCGGCTGTGCTGCCGAGGGCGAGATGGGCACGGCCGCAGTTGTAGAGGATGTAGGAATCATCGGGCGTGAGCGGCAGGGCGGCGTTGTAGGCGTCGAGGGCTTCATCCGCACGACCGAGTAGCAGCAGGGCGTCGCCACGACGGTTCAGAGCTTTGGCGGTGCAGGGGATTTTCTTGGCATGATCAGGCGGCAGGCAGTCGCGCAGGGCGTGGAGGATGAGTTCACAGGTTGTCGCAGCGGTTTCGACAGCGGGCGATGCGGTGGTGGCTTCTTTGAGGTCATCTTTCACCCGCTCCAGCAGGACTTCGATGGGCTGAATGGCATAGTCGCCGGGGCCTTTGGCCTGGGCGTACTGCTGCAATGATTCGACACACTCCTTGGCTTGGCCTGCATTGGCTTGCTTCAAGATGCCGCTCAGGGTGGGCAGTACCGCTGGTGGTGGCAGGGGTTCTGGGACGGGCAGTGCGGCAGGTGGCGTTGTCGGCACCGCTGGCATTGCCACCACTGGCGGCGGAGCAGGAGCCTGACCGGCGAGGTAGATGTCATCGCCGACGAGGCGGGAGTATTCCGCCGGAATCTGCCCACCGCTTGAGCGCTCGAGCACACCGGCACGCGTGCGTTTGAAGACCTGCTCGACCGTCAAACCGGGAGTGCGCAGGTTCTTGAGGAGTTCTTCGGTGTAGAGGCCGTTGGTGCCATCGCCATCGAGCGCGGTTTGTCCCGCATCGGTGGCAAAGGCGATGAGCGATCCGGCGGGCGGTTTCATCTCGCTCAGGCCGCCGGGGCTGGTGGCATCTCGCGTGCGTCCGGTGCGCGCGACCGCCGTCGTGCGGCAGGCATCGAGAATGACCAGGTTGCAGTGCGCGCCGGCGGTTTTCATGTCGGCGACGGCCTGCTCGACATTGAAGAGTTTCGTTTCTGCGAGCAGGCGCAGCGTCACATCGTCTGCTCCTTCGGAGGTGTAGCCGGATTTGACCGGCAGCAGGTAGTTCGAGCCTGCCACGGAGAAGCCATGGCCTGCATAGTAAAACAGACCGACTTCGGCACCGGTCAAGGTGGCGCGGAATTCCACCACGGCGCGCAGCAGTTGATCGCGCGTGACGTCATGCTTTTCGATCACCGCAAAGCCGAGATCGCGCAGGGTTTTGGCCACGGCTTTGGCATCGTTGCCCGTGTTGCGCAGCGGACCCACGGCGGCTTCATACTTCGCATTGCCAATGACGAGGGCCGTGCGTGCAGAGGGTTTGGGGGCGGCTTCCGTTCGCAGGGCGAACGCAGCGAGCAAAAGACAGCCTGCAAGGTGGAGGCGAGAGGGCATGGCGCACAGTCTGCAATTGAGATCTCAGAGGTCAACAGCATGCAAACGGTTGACCGCGCACGCAGACCTCGCATCATCCGCCGATGAAGTGCGCCCTCCCCGCCCTACTGCTAGTCCTGACGAGCTGCCAATCGACCTTGAAACATACCGCAGAGCCTGCGCCGCTCATTCCGGGAGATCCATCCGCGCCTTCGCAGATCACTCCCGATGAGGCAATGGCGCTGGCGCAGCAATACACGAATCACACCTGGCGGCCCTTTGCGCGCAACATCCTGCACGGGAAAGACAAGAAGGGCGTCCTCGTGAACACGCCGGATGTGACGCATGAGCCGCAGCAGGACCGCAAAGGCTGGTGGGTGCCGGGAGAGGTGAACAGTGGCGTGCCCTACAAGTGGGGCGGCTTTGATGATCCGGCTTCTTTTGATCTCGCCATCGCCAATGGCAGCGCCGGTGGCGATGTGTCATCGCCCGAGAAACGCCGTGCCGACAACGCCGCTGTGAGCACCCAGGCCGCAGGGGTGGACTGCTCGGGCTTTGTCGCACGCTGTTTGAAACTACCGAGTCCTCACGACACGAGTCAGTTGCCCAGCGTTTGTACCGAGCTGTCCAGTGCGCAGGAACTTCAGCCCGGGGATGTGCTGAACATTCCGCATCGTCACGTCATTCTCTGCGCTGGGTGGTATGACCCGCAGCATACCTGGATCTACTATTATGAGACGGGCGGCGCGCCCGACTACTGGAAGCCCAGCCTCAAGCAGGCACCGCTGGCGGCCCTGCTCGCCCTTGGTTACAAGCCGCTGCGCTACAGAGGCATGGCCCATGAGCTGGTGCCCAGTGGCAAGCAGCCCAAGGAAGTGCTGACGCGTGCGGTCAAAGCGAGCGCGCAGGTGGTGCCGAATCCGACGGTGGGCGAGCCGTGATGAAGGGTGATGTTGTTTTGCGTGTCGTGGTTTGAGTAGTTGACGCCGCTGCCCGCCGCGTGGCAGCATGCGCGTTTTCCCAACTGCCCATGGATTCCACCCTTCGTCCCTCCCGCACGCGCTATGGCGTGATCGTTTTTGCCGTGCTGCTCGGCATCATCCATTACATTGACCGGGTGTGCATTTCCAAGTCGCAGACTCTCATTCAGAGGGATCTGAGTCTGGACGAAACGCAGATGGGCTACGTGTTTGCGGCGTTTTCGCTGGCTTATGCGCTGTTTGAAATTCCGGGCGGTTGGCTGGGGGATAAATGGGGACCGCGGCGGGTGCTGTTGCGCATCGTGATGTTTTGGAGCGTATTCACGGCGGCGACAGGCTACGCATGGAATCTGGCGTCGATGATCGTGTGCCGGTTTTTGTTTGGTGCGGGGGAGGCGGGCGGGTTTCCGAACATCGCAAAGATGTTCAGCCTGTGGCTGCCGCAGGGTGAGCACGGTGTGGCGCAGGGCATCACCTGGATGGCTGCGCGCTGGGGCGGGGCCTTTACACCGCTGCTGGTGGTGTGGATACTGGGCTTTGTGAGCTGGCGGAATACCTTCGTGATCTTTGCTTTCCTTGGGGTGGCTTGGGCAGTGGCGTTTTACCTGTGGTTCCGGGACAATCCTAAAGACCACAAGGGCGTGAATGCGGCGGAGTTGGCGCTGCTGGCGGATGCGCAGAAGAACATGGATGGAGGGCATGCCAGCATTCCTTGGAAGCGGCTGTTCACAAACAAATCGGTGCTGCTGCTGTGGTTGTATTACTTCTGCATCACCTACGTGTGGTACTTTTACATCACCTGGCTGCCGAAGTACATGGAGCAGGAGCTGAAAATGGACATGAAGGCCCCCCTGTCCTCGGTGCTCAACGGCCTGCCGCTGTTTCTGGGCGGCATCGGCTGCATTCTTGGCGGTATTGTGGCGCGGCGCATGGCGGCCAAATCGGGCCGTCTCAGCCGTGCCCGGCGGCAGATTGGCGTGTTTGGCATGCTGGGAGCAGGCGGTATGATCGTGCTGGCCACCACCATGAACAACCCCGTGTACGTCATGGTGGCGATGGGGCTCTCCGGCTTCTGCAATGATCTTTCGATGCCCGGTGCCTGGGGCGCGTGCATGGATGTGGGCGGCAAGCTCGCCGGCTCAGTTTCTGGCAGCATGAACATGATCGGCAATATTGGCGGTGCCGTTGGCATCGTGGCCATCCCTTGGCTGATGAATCTGACGCATCGAAACTGGGATCAGGTGATGTACGTCTCCGCATCTTTCTACCTTGTCGCGGCACTTTGCTGGGCGTTCATCGACAGCGACGAACGGTTGCTGGAAGAGTGAGCAGTGCGGAGTTCCTGGCCTACTTCTTCTGCGTGTCCGCCCCGAAGCTAATGAGCTTTTTGAGCTCGTCTTCGATGCGCTTGCGGGCTTTCGCATCGGGCGTCTTGAGCGCCACGGCGCGTTCGAGGTAGCTGAGGGCCTTGGTTTTGTCGCCAAGGGCCTGATGGGTGAGGCCGATGTGTTCGAGGATCTCGGCGTCCTCGGGGGAGATGGGCTGCAGCAGAGCTTCGGCGCGCTGCAATTCTTTGAGCGCGCCGGGATAGTTGCCCTTTTTGTAATGGAACCAGCCGAGGCTGTCGATGTAGGCGGGCTGGTCGGGTATCAGTTCGTTGGCCTTGGCGATGAGTTCGCCTGCTTTGTCCAGGTGCGTTCCTGCATCCAGCCACATGTAGCCGAGGAAGTTCATGGTGTTGGCGGCCGATTTGGATTCTTCGCGAGGAGTCAGCGTGATGGATTTTTCCAGCATACGGGAGGCGTCCTCGTAGCGCGCCATGCGTTCGAGGGTGACGCCGTACTGATAGTAAAACAGGTGGTCCAGCAGTTCACTCTGGGTGGTCCCGGCGAACTGCTCGGCCTCGGCGAAGTGCTTGACCGACGGACCCCATTCCTCACGCGCTCGGTGGGCGATCGCGAGCTGGTAGTGCACCAGCGGATGATCGGGGAACAGGCGTGCGCTGCGCTGTCCCACACGCACCATGTCCTCGTACTTCTGCGTCTGAAAGAGCTCCCAGCCGAGTTTGACATAGTCACCGATCTCGCCACCGCCAGTTTGAATGGCGGCTTCGAGATGCGGAATGGCTTTCTCGGGCTGCTTGAGCTTGTCGTATTCACTGGCCAGCAGACGCTGCTGCTCGGAGTCTTCAGGTGCCTGTTTGACGAGTTGCTCCAGAGTGGCGAGCGCCTTGTCTTTCTGACCAGCGGCTCCGTAGAGACGATAGAGCAGTTTACGGGCTTCGAGGTTGTTGAAGTCAGACGCCAGTTTTTCACAGAGCTGCCGGGCGCGGTCGGTATCGTTGGTCAGGAGGTACTGCCGTGCGACTTCGAGCGTGACCTGCTCAGCTTCTGCTTTGTTGGCGGCTTTGAGGGCGTTTTCAAAAAACGGAGTTACTCGCTGGCGATACTCCATGCTGAACTCGGCCTGACCGAGCGGCCAGACGCGTTCAGCGGTGTGTCCCGTGGCCAGCCAGTACTGCGGATCGTGGCTGTTCTGGTTGGCAGCCTGAGTCATGACGTCAATGGCCTTGCTGCGCTCGTTGTGGGTGAGGTGCAGCATGACCGCCATCTCATACACCTCGGCATGAGCGGGAAATTTGGCCAGCGCCTCGGCCATGGCCTTGGCGGGCACCTCGTCTTTGACGAAGAGATCCTCCGGCGGGTAGGTGCTGGCGAAGCGTGCGAGATTAAGCAGCGGCGCAGGCGTGCGCGGACTGGCACGCACGGCATCTTCGAGGATTTTCATCGCCGCCTCACGCCCATGGAACTGCATGGCAATCCCGGCGGTATGCGCAGCCAGATCCGCATTGCTGGGATCAGCTTTGAAAACGGCTAAGTAGTGGTCCAGCGCCTGACGCAGTTTCCCGGAGGACTCAAACTGGAGCGCCGCACTGAAATGCGCGAGCACATCCGCCCGGGTGGCAGAGCCTGGAGAGAGCTGCAGGTCCGAAGTGTCTGCCACTTTGGCTCCCAGAGACAGGTCGGCTGTGGTGACAGCATAAACTGGGTGCAGAGAGCCAAGGTAGGCGACAAGCGCCAGCGCGAGACAGGGCCGCAGAGCCCTGCCAACCGAGCCGTACCCGGACATGACAAAGCTTCCTGCGTCTCGATACCATCGAATCGCACTGCGGAGAGGAGCCATGCCGGGAAGGCTAGCGGTTACGACTTGTAGCGCAAACGCTTCTTGTGACGGTTCGCGCGCATGCGCTTCTTGCGCTTGTGCTTGTTGATCTTCGTTTTTCTCCGCTTTTTGAGCGATCCCATGTTCGTGTTCTCCTGTGTGTTGGCGTTGATCTAGTGGACGACTTTGTTCAGCGGGTATTCCACAATACCCTCGGCCCCCAGCGACTTCAGCCGTGGGATGATGACCCGCACGGTGGCTTCGTCGATGACCGTTTCCACTGCCACCCAATCCTGGCTGGCGAGTGTTGAAACGGTGGGCGAGCGCTGGGCCGGCAGGCATGCGACCACTTCCTGCAACTGTTTCGCGGGGACGTTCATTTTGAGACCCACCTTGTGGCGGGCCTCGAGCGCACCTTTGAGCAGCAGCACGAGTGTCTCCATCTTCTGCCGCTTCCATTCATCACGGGCGGCGGGTCGGCTGGAGACAAATTGGGGGTAGCTTTCCATCAGCGTGTCCACGATGCGCAGCTTGTTCGCGCGCAGGGATGAGCCGGTTTCGGTGATGTCTACGATGGCATCCACCATTTCGGGCACCTTCACTTCCGTGGCGCCCCAGCTAAATTCGACTTCGGCCTCGACGCCATGGGCGGCGAGGTATTTCTTCGTCATCTCCACGGCTTCGGTGGCGATGCGCTTGCCCTGCAGATCCTTGACGGTCTTCACGGACGAATCTTCCGGCACCACCAGCACCCAGCGGGTGGGCCAGGAGGTCGCCTTACTATAGCGCAGGTCGGTGATGACCTCGACATCCGCGCCGTTTTCCACGATCCAGTCACGGCCGGTGATGCCGCAGTCGAGGAAGCCATGATCCACATAGCGGCCAATTTCCTGGGCGCGCAGCAGGCGGAGCTCCAGCTCCGAGTCATCCACCGAGGGGCGGTAGGAACGGGAGGAGATGACGATGTTGAACCCCGCGCGCTTGAACAGTTCAAGCGTCGGCTCCTGCAGGCTGCCTTTGGGCAGACCCAGGCGGAGGATATTCTTCGGTTCGGACATGGTTGGGGGAAGGGGGCGCGCATCCTAGTGTCATTTTTTCCGCTGGCGAGGGGAAATTTCACGGCAACGTCTTCCGCCAGTCCAAAACGGCCTTTTTCAGGCGCTGGGCCGTCTCTATTTCGGCCTTGAAGACGTTGAGTGATTTGAAGTTGAGGGCTGCGAAAGCGTCCATGGTAGCCAACAGCACACCGTGAGGCACTGTGAAAAGAGCGAAAGATGCAGCCTGAACGGGGCCTGGAGCGGCCTGATATTCCACGGCAAGTTGCCTGCACCGATCAAATGCCACCCTATTGCGGGAGAGTTTGGTAGTGAAATCCACATTGACGCCCCCGTTTTGGGGAATACTCTCCCCGCTTCACAAGACGCATCATCAAATCATGATTCGTCCATATAACCCATACGACCACCATCATGTCCCGTAGCTACATCTTCTCGTCCGAGTCCGTCGGCGAAGGCCATCCTGACAAAGTTTGCGACACCATTTCTGACGCCATCCTCGACGCCTGCCTTGCGATCGACCCGAAGAGCCGCGTCGCCTGCGAGACCTTTGCGAAGAGCAACGTCGTCGTCGTTGGTGGTGAAATCACCATCCCCAAGCTTCAGAACAAGAAGCTCGGCACCACCAAACCCATCGATGAAGTCATCAACGTTGGCAAAGTCATCCGTGACGCTGTGCGCGGCATTGGCTACACCAATGACGACGACGTGTTCCACGCCGACAAGCTCTTCATCAACAACTACCTCACCATCCAGAGCCCCGACATCGCTCAGGGTGTGGACGCCGCTGGAGCTGAAGGCAAGAAGCACGCCGAGCAGGGCGCTGGCGACCAGGGCATCATGTTTGGTTTCGCCTGTGACGACACGCCGGAGCTCATGCCTGCGCCGATCATGTTTGCCCACCGCCTTGGCCGTGAGCTGACCCGCATCCGCAAGGCTGGCAAACTCGCCAAGTGGCTGCGTCCTGACGCCAAGAGCCAGGTCTCCGTCGAGTACGTCGATGGCAAGCCCACGCGCATCGTGAACGTCGTCATCTCCACGCAGCACGCTGCGGATGTGAGCCACGCCGAGATCGAGAAATTCTGCATCGAGCAGGTGATCAAGAAGGTGCTGCCGAAGAACATGCTCACCAAGGACACCGAGTATCTCATCAATCCGACCGGCAAGTTCGTCGTCGGTGGTCCTCAGGGCGACAGCGGCCTGACCGGACGCAAGATCATCGTGGACAGCTACGGCGGCATGGGCCGTCACGGCGGTGGTGCCTTCTCCGGCAAGGACCCGTCCAAAGTGGACCGCAGCGCCGCCTACATGGGCCGCTGGGTTGCGAAGAACGTGGTTGCCTCGGGTCTTGCCACCCGTTGCGAAGTCCAGTTCGCCTATGCCATCGGCCACCCAGAGCCAGTGAGCGTCCACATCGACACTTTCGGCACCGGCACCATCGGCGACGAGAAGATCCTCGACGCTGTGTTGAAGGTCTTCTCCTTCAAGCCTGCCGACATCGTCAAGCAGCTCAATCTCCTGCGCCCGATCTACTCGAAGAGCACCAACTACGGTCACTTCGGCAAGATCGACGACCCGGACCTTACCTGGGAACTCACCAACAAGGCCGAGGCGCTCAAGAAGGCCGTTAAGTAACGTTGCCGGAACTTTGTTGCACCGCAACCAAGCTACTTTGAAGCCGCGCAGGGAAACCTGCGCGGCTTTCATGTGCCCAACGTCTTCATTGCACCCCCAGATCCAGCTGAAGTGAGCGGAGCATGGGCCTTTTCTGCGGCGGGACCTTGGCGAGAGAGCGTTCCAAATGTTTGCGGGCAGCGGTGCGGTCACCCTTTTGCAGGAAGCTTTCGGCAAGCAGCATCTCAATTTCCCACTGGTCGTATTCAACCCCCAGCTTGACAGCCTCGGTCAGATTGGCGATGGCTGCGTCTATGCGCTTGGTCATCAACTGGAAGAGGCCTTTTTCAAGGCGTGCTCGTGAGGTGAATTCTTTGGCAAGTTTCGTGTCCTGGATGGCACCGTCGTAATAAGCATCGGCGATTTTGGCATACTGCTGTTTCAGGCCGGGATCACGACTGCGCAGACTGCGACCAGAATATTCCGCAGCGAACATCCCAAAAGATTGCGAGGCCAGCTCACGGGCTCGTTCTAGTTTGGGCCCGCCCGCAGCGGCGTCCTGCTGGAGCAGCAATGCCGTGATGCCGCTCTCGCACCAGACAGGCTCCGTGTGCGGCTCGAAATCACGCGCCTGATCAAACGCTTTCGACGCTTTATCAGCCAGTTGGGCGCGGGTCTCGCCTGTCTCGCGCAAGGCCCAGTGCAAATAGACTCTGCCGAGATAATAGGCCGTGCGATTAACAGGTCGGTGCTGGTTGTTGTTTTTCAGCACCGACTCCGCCTCGGCCAGCAGATGCGAAGCTCGCTCGCCATCAGTCAAGGCCTCCGCATCCGTGATTAAGGATTCACTCAGAATGCTGCGGTAAACGAATGGACGAGGATTCAGCGAGAGCGCATGCTTGAAGAGGCCGGAGGATAAAGAACCGCGGCCGGCAGCCTGCATGGAAAGCCCTTCCTCGACGAACAGATCTGCAATCCCTGGCACCAGGACCATGAACCACATCAGCACGCCGGCTGCGACGAAAGACAGGCAGCAGACGACCCAGCCCGGTCTTGATCCCGACACCTGGTTGTGTGGCCGCCCGAACAGTCTTGAGCCAGTCAGAACAGTCAGCGCCATGATGATGCCGAGCTCACCGAGGCAGAGTATTTCCTGGTCATGCACACGCTCAAAGGCCGCTGCGGATAGAATACGCATTTCCGGCAGTGGCACCGCTCGCGTAATCAGGACGCTCTCGATCAATGCAAACAACAGGCCGCCCGCGCCGGACCAGCCAAGCATCCACCCCAGGCGTGGTAAAAATGCGTTTTGAAAGCCTTCGTTCGCGCAGGTGGCAGCCAAAGCCAGCGAAGCGCCAATCCAGTACAGCGCCACCGGCAAAATCATCAGCGAAACGGGTCCTCTGGCTGAATCCAGGTTGAACAGCGCGGCGGAGAGCAGTTCCGTGATCGAAAACCGGTGCGAAAAATTACCGCATGGATCAATGCAGATGTGCAGGAGCGCAATCACTCCGCTGCTGACCAATGCGACGGCGACCGGCAGAGGGAAGTTGCATCCTGTCTGTGCGGGTTGATTCAAGACCGGCGGCACTGTCTCCGATGCTGCTAGACCATCCTCCCGGTCCTGGCACAACACGATGACGACTCCTGCGTAAATCCAAAACAAAACTGATGATGAGGCGGTTGGAAATACGAAGGCCAGGTCCACCAGATGGCCTGCCAGGGCGGCTGTCAGGGCTGCAATAAGGACGCCGTGACTTTGTTCAGGCGCTGGAAGCTTGATGATGGCATTGACGGCACCAGACCCTGCAGGAAACAAGATCAATGCAGACGCCAACCCTAGAACCGCACCCAGGCCTGCATATCCCGCATTGTGAAAAAGAAGAGGCGGCACACAAGCTCCGAAGAGTGTCAAAACGATCAAAGCCGCCCAAAAAGTGATGACCTTGGAGCGGGAGACGATCCAGCCCATGCGCTGGTAGGCAAGGCAGAAAAGGAGCCCGAAAAAAGTCAGGAGCAGGCCCGTTCCAAACAACCCATAACCCCACCAGAAATCCCACACGATGTTGTGAAACCAGCTTTCAAGCATCAAAGATCCTTGTACGGAATGATAGAATGGAAGCACTGCTGGCAATGTTTCCGGACCATGTCCGATCCACATGCGCAGACTCTGCCACGGATCACCTGCGAGTGCCGGGGGGGGCTTGATCGCCAGGCGAGAGCAGCATCTCGCTTGCTTTATTCCAAAACTCTCCGCGTCCAGAATCTCCACGCGCTCCCATGAGGGATAAACTTGGCGAACTGGCCGAGGCGGCAGGTTGCTTGATCCAAGCGAATGCACCCCCGGCCAATACAGCACAGACGGCCAAAGCCGTCAGGGTCCGCAAAACAATTTTCCACCCATGCAGGCTCGCATACAACAGCGCAAAGGTGAAAAGACTGGCTCCCGCCGCGATTATCGGGCCGCGGCTGCCGGTCAATAGAAGTGCTGTCACCTGCGCGCAAAGGATGAGCCGGAACAGTGTCTGCAGCAGCTGTTTCTGGCGGTTGCTCTGAGTCCTGCTGGTTTTTAGGCCCAGGATCTTCCAAATCGTGAGCGGAATGATCATCGTGAGGTATCCCGCGAGATAGATCGGATTTCCAAGCGTGGAAGAAACACGACCGCCACGTAGTTCGGGTCGTATTGGATCCCAGCCGTACCATTGAACGATGGCATGGAGAGCAACGGCGAAGCTGGTCAGCAGGACGACGGCCACCAATCGTTCGATTTGTTCGCGGGTGCGCAGTTGTGAAACCACCAAAATGAACAGCATGAGCTCTGCTCCGCGGCTCAATGCGCCTTGATAAACCTCCGGCGACCCCCAAAAACTCTTCGCTGGATCAATGGAAAGCCAGGTGGATAACGCGATGGAGATCGCAAACAACGTCAAAACGCTCACAATACATCTGCTTTTTTTCAATGGTGGCGAGAGCCCGGCGCTGCGATGGGGGTATCGTTTTTCAACCTGCCAAACACACCAGGCCGCCAGCCCAAGCAAAACCAGCATTTGCAAAAACGCCAGCTTCGGCGCTTCATAGGCGGCCAAAGTGCCTCTCGGATTGAGCATCAACGGCATGCTGCCAACTGCAGCCGGCCACACACTTTCCATCACTCCCTGGCACCACATGGAGAGCCGTGAATCCGAAGAATGTTCTTGAGCAGCGGTCTCCATCAAGGCTTGCTAGCAGTTCTGTTGATGTCGTTCAACCAACTTTGAAGACAATTAGATTTCCGGACCAAGTGCCAACCAACCAACAACAGCCCTGGTTGACCAGTTGCGCAGCAGCAGATCCGTGGGTCATTGTTGTAAAGCAACAAAACTGCCATCTTCAAACCCTCACGATTTTTGTTATCTCAGCGCATTCCATGTGTTAGAACAAAGCCTTCCCCGCTTCTGCATGTCTGAAATGCGTTTCAACCCCATCACGCTCGACTGGGTCGTCATGGCTCCGGACCGGGCGCTCAGGCCGGATGATTTTCATCATCCGACAGCGGAGCATCCAGTGCGGCCGCAGCATCGTGACGGCTGCCCTTTCTGTACCGGCAACGAAGCGCTGACTCCGGCGGAAATCGCGCGCATGAGCGCCCCGGATGGCTCCTGGCTGGTGCGCGTGATCCCCAACAAGTTTTCCGTTTTTGATGCGACGACTGAGATGCAACGGAAAAAGCAAGGGACGTTTCGCTCCATGTCCGCTGCTGGGGTGCATGAAGTGGTGGTGGAGCACCCCCGGCATGATCTTGATTTTGGTGAGATGGATCCGGCCCATCTGGTGCTGGTGCTGCGCATGTACCGGGAGCGTTATCAGGTGCTGCGTGGCCATCCGCAGGTGGAAAGCATCGTCATTTTCAAAAACCAGGGGCAGCGTGCGGGCAGCTCTTTGGAGCATGCGCACTCCCAGATCACAGCAGCGCCGGTGCTGTCCTCCCAGGTGTGCATGCGTCTGCAAGAGGCACGGCGTTTTCACGAGCTGGAGGGTGGCTGTTTGTACTGCACGGTGCTGCACGAGGAACTGCTGGCAGAAGAGCGCATCATCGAGGCGGGAGAGGCCTTTGTTGCCTTCATGCCCTACGCCGCACTGTCGCCCTACCATACCTGGGTTTTTCCGCGCAAGCATCAGGCCTCCTTCGATGAGAGCAGTGATGCGGACATCGAAGAATTAGCGGGATTGCTGAGCCGCCTGCTGCGGCGGCTGAAAGCTGCCGCAGGTGCGCCGGACTACAACATCACCATCCGTTCCGCGCCCGTGGGTGAGGTGTCCGGGTGCTTCCACTGGTATATTTCCATTGTTTCACGCATCTCCCAGCTTGCCGGTTTCGAACTCGGCAGCGGCACCTATATCAACAGCATGCGGCCCGAACGCTGCGCCGAACTCGTGCGCGGCATCGTGCTTTGATCACGTTTCCGGACCGCAGCTCGTGCCGTTCATGGTTCTTTGATATTTTTTGAATCCAGACGAACCGGGCAGACGCAATAGGAGGCGTGAAAAGCGAAACTCCTGCCACTTTACCTCAACATAGGAACCTCTTCTGGCAGATCGCCGTGATGATGCGGCAGTGGTTTGACTCAGACTACCGCCCGCCGGGCTGGGAGGGGGACGACAAGCTGACGGACGCCATTGATTGGCGGCGCTGTCTGCCATTCATCGTGCTGCATCTGGGGTGCCTTTCCGTGCTCTGGGTAGGCTTTAGCTGGGCGGCGCTGGTGGCAGCGCTGCTGCTCTATGCGGTGCGTATGTTTGCCATCACGGCTTTTTATCACCGCTATTTTTCACACCGGAGCTACCGGACTTCGCGCTGGATGCAGTTTCTTTTTGCGGTGCTGGGCAACACCTCGTGCCAGCGTGGGGCCTTGTGGTGGGCCTCGGTGCATCGCCATCATCACCAGCATTCAGACGAAGCGCCGGATGCGCATTCGCCGCGTGTGCGCGGCTTTATCTGGTCGCACATCGGCTGGCTGACCAGCCCCAAAAATTTCCCCACGGACTACAGCCGCATTCGGGATCTGGAGCAGTTCCCCGAACTGGTGTTTCTCAATCGCCATGATCAAATCGTGCCGCTGCTCTACGGTGCCTTCCTTTGGTTCACGGGCTGGCTGCTGGAACGCTATGCGCCGGGACTCGGGACCAACGGTGCCCAGATGTTTGTGTGGGGATTTTTCATCAGCACGGTGATTCTGCTGCATGCGACGTTTTTCATCAACTCGCTGGCCCATGTGTTCGGCTCCAAACGGTTCAAGACCGACGATGACAGCCGCAACAGCCTGCTGCTGGCGCTGCTGACTCTGGGAGAGGGCTGGCACAACAATCACCATCGCTATGCGGGATCTGCGCGGCAGGGTTTCTTCTGGTGGGAGATCGATGTGTCCTACTACCTGCTCAAGATGCTTTCATGGATGGGCCTGATCTGGGACCTGAAGGCGGTGCCGCCCAGCGTGTATCGTGAGGCGGAGCAGCTCAAACAATCAGCCCAAACTCGCGGCGCATGAACCGTCCTCGGCTTGCCATCATTGGAACGGGTGTCGCCGGGCTGGGCTGCGCACACTTTCTGCATCCGCATTTTGATCTGACGATCTTTGAGCAGAACGACTATGCCGGTGGCCATACCAACACCGTGACGGTGAACGAAGCGGGCCGTGAGCTGCCGGTGGACACCGGCTTCATGGTGTTCAATTACGTGACGTATCCACTGCTGAGCCGCTTGTTTAAAGAGCTGGATGTGGCGACGAAGCCGACCTCGATGTCCTTCAGTGTCTCGCATCTCCAAAGTGGCATTGAATACAACGGCACCTCGCTGAATCATCTCTTCGGTCAGCGCCGCAATCTGGTCAGCCCACGCTTTTGGAAATTCATTCTCCAGATCAATCGCTTCAATGCCGAGGCGGTTGCGGCGCTTAACGATGAGCGTTTTGCCCGCATGACGCTGCGTGAATACGTCGAGGCACGGGGCTACGGTAGTGACTTCCTCAATCTCTACATCATCCCGATGGGGTCCGCCGTGTGGTCCACGCCGCCTGAGCTGATGCTGGAATTTCCCGCGCTCACGCTGATTCACTTCTGGCACAATCATGGATTCCTCGGGCTGAATACGCAGCATCCCTGGCGGACGGTGACGGATGGGGCGCGTTCGTATGTGAAGAAGCTGACCGCGCCGTTCAAGGATCGTATCCGGCTGGGTGCTCCCGTGATTCGCGTCGAGCGGGATGCGGAAGGAGTGAAGGTGTTTCCTCGTGATAGTGGGGCTGAGGTTTTCGACAAGGTCGTCTTTGCGAGTCATGCGGACCAGACGCTGCGCATGCTGGCCAAGCCGACCAATTTGGAAAACGAGCTGCTGGGTTGTTTCAAATACCAGCCCAACATTGCCACGCTGCACACGGATGAGAGCTTCATGCCCAAATCGAAAAAGTGCTGGGCCTCGTGGAACTACCGCATCAAGCCAACGGCTGGCGGCGGCATCGAGCCGAGCACGCATTATTGGATGAACAGCCTTCAGGGTGTGTCAGACAAAACGAATTACTTCGTGGCGATCAACGCTGCGGATGAAATCGCCCCGGACAAGGTGCTGAAGCGCATCAATTACGAGCATCCGCTTTTCGACTTGGCCGCCATCGACGCGCAAAAGCGGCTGCCTGAGCTCAACCGGCTTTCATCTGACCAGAGCACCTATTTCTGTGGCAGCTACTTTCGTCATGGCTTTCACGAGGACGCTTTTGGTTCAGCGGTTGCTCTGTGTCGCGATCTTCTCGGAAAGGAGCCCTGGTGATGAGGACCGAATCCGCCATCTACGAATGTGCGGTGATGCACCACCGGCTGCAGCCCAAGGTGCATCGGTTCAATTACAACGTCTTTTACCTGTGGCTCGATCTCGATGCCATCGACGACCTCGCTGCGAATCTGCGCTGCTTCAGCCGCAACCGCTTCAATCTGTTCTCCTTTTATGACCGGGATCATCTCGATCTGGGTGCCGGGGATGTGAAGGCAAATATCCTGAAGTATCTGGCGGAGAACGAGGTTGACACCACGCGCATCGCGAGCATCCGCCTGCTCACTTTTCCTCGGGTACTGGGATACATCTTCAATCCGGTTTGCTTCTACTACGCCTTTGATGCTGCCGGAGAGCCGGTGTGCGCCGTGGCGGAGGTGACCAATACCTTCAACGAGCAGAAACCCTACATCTTGAAGGAGTGCGATCGTGCGCAACGCTTCCGCCTCATCACGCCAAAGCATTTTTATGTGTCGCCGTTCTTTGCGCTCGATTTGAATTTCGATTTCAAACTGCAAGTGCCGGGTGAGAAACTGGAGATTCACATCGACGACCGTCATGAGGATGATCGCGTCCTGCTGACCTCGCTTACAGGGAAGAAGCGGCCGCTGACAGATGCCGCGCTGCTGCTCTGTGCGCTGAAGTATCCGTTGCTCACGCTGCGCGTCATTTTTCTCATTCACTGGCATGCACTGCGGCTGTGGCTGAAGCGCATTCCCTGGCACCGCAAATCGGCCGATGCCGGGCTGCAGCTCGGAGTCCTGCGGCCCCACGAATCCATCTCACCCTACAAACCATGAACGACACCATCACCTACGACACCGACATCCCCGTCTCCACACCTGCGGCGGCGAAGCCTGGATTCTATGAGCGGCTTTTCATGCTGTCGCTCAAACCCTTTGTTCATGGGGGACTCAGGATGGTGCACCCCGACGGGCGCGCGCATGTGCTGGGTGAGCATGGCGCTCCAATCACTGCCGAGATGCGCATCCGTAGCCGCGATTTTTTCAAGCGCTGCGCCTTGTTTGGCAATGTTGGCTTTGGTGAGGCCTACGTCGATGGTGACTGGGAGACTGACGACATCGCGGCGGTCATTGAGTGGTTTATTCTGAATCTTTCCAAGACACAAGGATCGCGCAGTTCCTCTGGAAAGGTGGCCTGTGTTAATTTGCTGAACTTCGTCAACCGCGTGCAGCATCTACTGCGGCCCAACAGCGTGAGCACCAGCCGGCGCAACATCGCCGAGCACTACGATCTGGGGAATGAGTTCTATTCGCTTTGGCTCGACGAGACGATGACCTATTCAGCCGCGCGCTTTGAGCATCCTGGGCAGCCGCTGGCTGACGCTCAGCATGCCAAATATGAGGCGCTCTGTCAGAAACTGCAGCTCAAGCCGGGAGACCATGTGCTGGAAATTGGCTGCGGCTGGGGAGGGTTTTCCTGCCATGCTGCAAAGCACCATGGCTGCCGAGTCACCGCCGTGACGATCTCGCAGGAGCAGCACAAGTATGCCACCGAGCGCGTGACGCGTGAAGGGCTTTCTGACCAAGTGGAAATCCGCCTGCAGGATTATCGCCACATCACGGGCCAGTTCGACAAGATCGCCTCCATCGAAATGCTGGAGGCTGTGGGTGACAAGTACCTGGAGACCTACTTCGCCAAGTGCGCTGAAGTGCTGAAGCCCGAGGGGCTGCTGGCCTTTCAGATGATCACGGTGGCGGACTGCCAGCACAAGGATTTGCGCAACGGGGTGGACTGGATTCAGAAGCACATTTTTCCCGGTTCGTTGCTGCTCAGCGTGGGTCGTGTCAACGAAGCCATCAACCGCACCAGCGAGCTCTTCATGCATGGTCTGGAAGATCTCGGCGCATCATATGCGAAGACACTGCGTGTGTGGTTTGAACGGTTTAACGCCAGGCTCACTGAGGTGAAGGCGCTGGGCTTTGACGAACGCTTTGTACGCAAGTGGAACTACTACCTGCAATACTGCGAGGCCGCCTTTGCCTCGCGGAACATCAGTGTCGTGCAGGCTGTGTACACCCGCCCGAACAACGCCACGCTGCATCGTGCCTTTTGAACATCATGATCTGGTTTTTGCGCATCTTCTTTCTCATTGTGCTGGTGTCCATGCTTGGCGTCACGAGCTGGGCTTCGCAGCAGTGTGCGCTATGGGCCATCCCGGGTTCGGTGGGCGGGCATCCATGGTTCATTGCAACGCTGTTTGACACCTACTGGGCCTTTCTCACGTTCTATTGCTGGGTCGCCTACAAAGAGTGTTCGTGGTTCGGCCGCATCGGCTGGCTGGTGGGCATTCTGCTGCTCGGCAACATCGCGATGGCGGTGTACATGCTCATCCTGCTTTTCAGTGCGCCGACGAGTTCACGCATGGAAGACCTCCTCCTCCGCAAGGCATGACTGAACCCATCCAGCGTGAATCTCTTTGGCGTCGCTGGGTGGTCAAACCGGTCGTGGCGCAGCTGGCGCAGGGAACGACGCCTGCCAAAATCGCACTGGCGATCGCCTTTGGTGTCACGACCGGGGTCTTTCCGCTACTGGGCACCACGACCGTGCTGGCTCTGGGGGTGGGAGTTGTTTTGAAGCTGAATCAGCCGGTGCTGCAAGTGTTTCGCGAACTGACCTATCCGCTCCAACTGGCAAGCATCCTCCTTTTCATGCGCGCCGGTGAGTCACTCTTTGGTGCTGAGCATGTGCCGCTTTCCATTCCCATGATGATGGAGCGGTTCTTTGCCAGCCCCGGGCAGTTCCTCGCTGAATTCGGCATGATCGGACTTTACGGCGTGGTGGTGTGGCTGCTGCTCGCCCCGCTGCTCATCGGAGTGGTCTTTTTCGTCAGCAAACCCCTCGTCGAGAAACTCGCCAAACGCTTTAACTTCGCACGCCATGACGCATGATTTTTGGTTCCTGACTGGCATTGGTACACTGGTGGCGTTTGCGCTGTTTGCGCTCACCTGGCTGCTCAGTTTGAAGCTGAACAATTTCAGCTTTGTGGATGTGACGTGGTCCTATGCGCTCGCTGTAATTGCGCCGCTTTATGCGATGCTGGGAGGCGGATATACGGAGCGAAAAATCATTGCGGTGACGATGGGAGTTTTGTGGAGCATGCGACTTGGGACATATCTCTTGTTTCGAGTCAAAGGGCATCATCCTCACGAGGACGTGCGCTACACCGTGCTGCGTGAGAAATGGAAAGATGGACTGGCGAAGAACTTCTTCTTTTTCTTTCAGGCCCAGGCCGTGCTCATTGTGCTGCTGGCGGTGCCTGTGCTGCTCGCGTGTTTGAATCCAGCGCCGCAGTTGAGTCTTATTGAAATGATCGGAGCCATGGTGTGGCTGATCGGTCTTGGTGGCGAGGCTTTGAGCGATGCGCAGATGAAGAGGTTCAAGTCTGATCCTGCGAGCAAAGGGAAGGTCTGCCAGGTCGGGCTCTGGCGCTATTCGCGACATCCGAACTACTTCTTTGAATCTGTAGTGTGGTGGGGATTTTGGCTGTTTGCCTGCGGTTCACCCTGGGGCTGGACCACGGTTTACGCACCAGCGCTGATCCTGTATTTTCTGCTGCGGGTCACTGGTATTCCGCTCACCGAAGAATGTGCGGTGAAGAGCAAAGGCGACGCCTACCGCGAGTATCAGCGCACCACGAGCGCCTTTGTGCCGTGGCTGCCAAAAAGTTGAATCCAGCATCCAACCAAGGTCGCATAACCCACCAAATTGCATGAGCACCATCAACGCCATCCTCGCCAAGAACATCCTCCCTGACACCATGATCCGTCTCGGCATCCGCCAGCGGCTGGCTGAGACGCTGAGGGAAAACAAGCAGCCCACCGCCGAAGCCCAGCGCGCCGCTTTGATGCGCTATGTGCAGGATCTCAAGCAGATGCCTGTGGCCATCGCAACGGATGAGGCCAACGAGCAGCACTATGAGGTGCCCACGCGGTTCTATCAGCTCGTTCTCGGCAAGCACCTGAAGTACAGCTCCGGTTACTGGCCGGATGAGAGAACCACTTTCGATGAATCCGAAGCGGCGATGCTGCAACTCACCTGTGAGCGCGCAGAATTGCAGGATGGGCAGCGCATTCTCGAACTCGGCTGCGGCTGGGGCTCGCTGTCACTGTGGATGGCGGAACATTATCCGAATGCGCAGATCACGAGTGTGTCCAATTCGCGCACGCAGAAGCTGTTCATCGATGCTGAGGCGGCGAAGCGGGGCTTGAAGAATCTGACGATCATCACTGCCAACATGATTCATTTCGAAGGTGTGGGAGAAAACGTCTTTGACCGCTGCGTCTCGGTGGAGATGTTTGAACACATGAAGAACTACCAGGAACTCCTGCGCCGAGTCTCCACTTGGCTGAAGCCGCGTGGCAAGCTCTTCGTCCACATTTTCACCCATCGCGAGTACGCCTACCACTACGAAGTGCGCAGCGATGACGACTGGATGGCGAAATACTTTTTTACTGGCGGCCAGATGCCCAGCGATGATCTGCTGCTCTACTTCCAAGACGACTTGAAGATCGAAGATCACTGGTGCGTGAGCGGTCAGCATTACTCCAAGACGAGCGAAGCCTGGCTGGCAAACATGGATGCCCATAAGGCGGAGATCCTGCCGCTGTTTGCCGAAACGTATGGCAAAGACCAAGTCACAAAATGGTGGGTCTGGTGGCGGCTGTTCTTCCTCGCCTGCGCCGAACTGTGGGGCTATCGCGGTGGTGAGGAGTGGATTGTTTCACACTATCGCTTCATCAAGCCATGAGAACGACACTGACAATAGCGACAGCACTGCTTATAGCGGGGCAAGCACTGGGGGACTTCGCGGAACTCGTGAAGCAGGGAGATGTGTATGACGCCCAGTTCAAGCCGGACGCTGCGCTGCAGTACTACCTGCCCGCCGAAAAGCTGAATCCCAACGACGCGGCGCTGCTGGTCAAAATCACACGGCAGTACGTGTACCGCATGGGGGATCTGCCTGCCAAAGCGGATCAACTGAAATCAGTGCGTACTGCGCTCGCCTATGCCGAACGTGCAGTCAAGCTGGCCCCCGGAGATTGCGACCCGCATCTCTCGGTCGCAATCTGTCTTGGCAAGCTCACGCCACTGGTCGGCAACAAGGAAGGCATCGAAGCGTCTCACAAGATCAAGGCGGAGGCGGAAACCGCGGCGAAACTCAATCCCAAGAACGACTTCGCCTGGCATCTGCTCGGGCGCTGGAATCAGGAACTGGCGCAGATCGGCGGGATGACGCGTGCCTTGGCCATGATCGTGTACGGCGCTCTGCCCAGCGCGAGTTATGACGATGCGGTGAAGTATTTTCAGAAAGCCATCGCGCTCAATCCGAACCGTCTCATCCACTACGTAGAACTTGGGCGCACCTATGCGCTCATGGGGCGAAAGGCGGAGGCCAAGAAGTTCATCGAACAAGGACTGGCGATGACGAACCGCGATCAGGATGATCCGGGGACGAAGGAGAGAGGGCGCAAGACGCTGCAAACGCTCGAGTGAACCGTTCGGGCTCGTTATTTTCCTGCTTTTGCAGATGCCACGCGTCCTTCTCCTTCCACGTCAGGAAGGAACATGGTCAGCAGGCCCAAGAGGGGCAGAAAGGCGCAGAAGTGGAAGACGAAGTTGATGCCGTGGTGGTCCGCCAGTTTTCCCAGCACGGCTGCGCCGATGCCCGCAATGCCAAAGGCCAGGCCAAAGAACAGCCCTGCGATCATGCCCACTTTTCCCGGCATGAGTTCCTGAGCATACACCAGGATGGCTGAGAAGGCGGAGGCGAGGATCAGGCCGATGATGACCGTCAGCACCGCAGTGAGTTCCAGCCCTGCATGAGGCAGCCACAGGGAGAAGGGTGCTGCACCCAGAATGGAGAACCAGATGACGCGCTTGCGGCCTATGCGATCTCCCACCGGTCCGCCCACGATGGTGCCGACGGCCACGGCGAAGAGAAAGAGGAACAGGTAGTACTGCGAGGTCTGCACCGAGACATGGAAGCGCTCGATGAGGTAGAAGGTGTAGTAGTTGCTCAGGCTGACCAGGTACACGTACTTGGAGAAGATCAGCATGACGAGGATGGCCATGGCAAAGGCAATCTTGCCGGATGTCGGGCGGGCTTGAGCGGTGGCTGAGCGTGCTGGTTTGCGCTGAATGCGGTGCAGATTCCGCGCCTGCCACAGGCCGATCTGCCATAGAACGAAGACTCCAAGCATCGCGATGATGGAAAACCAGGAGAGGGCAGCCTGCCCATGAGGAACGATGAACCATGCCGCCAACAACGGGCCGATTGAGGAGCCTGCATTGCCACCCACTTGAAAGAGCGACTGAGCCAGCCCGCGCCGCCTGCCCGCCGCCATGTGCGCGATCCGCGAGGCCTCAGGATGGAAGATGGCGGAGCCTGAACCCACCAGCCCTGATGCGATGAGGATGGCAGGGTAGCTGTGTGCATTGGAGAGTGCCAGCAGGCCGAGCAGAGTCAGTCCCATGCCCACCGGCAGCGAATAGGGCAGCGGGCGCTTGTCCGTGATGTAACCTACCAGCGGCTGCAGCAGGGAGGCCGTGATCTGAAAGGTCAGCGTGATGTACCCGAGCTGCGCAAAGCTCAGTCCGTACGTCTCCTTGAGCACCGGATAGATCGCAGGCAGCAGGGCCTGGATGGTGTCATTCAGCATGTGGGAAAAGCTGATGGCAAACAGCAGTGCAAAAACGGTCTCCTTTGGATCCGGCGCTGCGGTGGGGGAGATGGCGTGAGGTGGTTGGTCCTCGATCATCGTGTCATTCATAGGGACCGCGACCTTTCGCCTGAAGACTGGCGGGCACAATCTTGCAGGCTGGTGCTAGGTGGGCTCCGGCTGGTATTTTTCTCGGATTGCATCGCGGAACTCGCCGGGTGTCTGTCCGGCATGACGGCGGAAAAAGCGGGTGAAGTAGGAGGGGTCCTGGAAGCCCGTCTGGTAGCCGATTTCGGAGACGCTGAGGTCCGAGTGCAGCAGCAGACGCTTGGCATCCAGCAGACGGCGCTGGCGGATGAGCTCGCCGGCGGCATGACCGGTCTCCTGATGGATGACGTCGTTCAGATGATTGACGGTGATGCCCAGATCCTTTGCATACGGTGCCAGAGTCTGCCATTCCCGGAAGTGGTGCTCCAGTGAGAGGTGAAACTGGCGGGTCAGCAGCGCAGCGCGCGAGGTCTCCTTGACCGGATGCTTCTGCGCATAGAGACGACCGGCCTGGATGAAGAGGATGCGCAGCGTGGCGCGCAGCACCTCCTGCACCCCAGATTGTGCGGAGTCGTATTCCTGCTGCAGTTCTGCAAACAGTGTAGTGATCCGCGCGGCCTCATAAGCACTCACTGTCAGCCAGGGCGTGACGCCGGAGCTGAAGAAAAACGGGAGATCAAAGAGCATGCTGGGTGGCGGCGCGTGGTGATCAAAAAACTCCTGCGTGAAGGAGGCAACCGTACCGCGCATCAGCGGTGCGGGGCGGATGGTATGCACCTGCCCGGGACTGAGGAAAAACAGCGTCACGTCGGTGACGTCATGATCTCGGAAGTCATGCATGAGCCTGCCAGAGCCGGTGATCAGGAAGACCTGGAAGAAATCATGGAAATGCGGGATCAGCCGCTGGGGCTCCTGCCTCATGGAGAATTCCAGCGGCATGACCACAAAGCCCTCTGAGCGCAGCCGGTCCTGGCCGTACACGCTCATCTGCAAAGAGGGGATGGTGCGGCGGTTCATGAGGAGAGTTTTTGTTACGCTGGCGGTTGTGCGGGAGACTGTGCGGACACAAAAAAGAGAGGCTGTTGCCAGCCTCTCTTCGTGAGTTCTCAGATCGCGTTCAAGGGGTCAGCTCATGCCAGCGCCTTGGCCACAGCCTCGGCGGTGATGCCGAGTTCCTTGAAGACAGTGTTGCCGGGGGCGCTGATGCCGAAGCGGTCGATGCCGATGATCTGGCCCTGGGTGCCGACGTATTTCCACCAGAGACCGGAGACGCCGGCTTCGATGGCGATGCGCTTGGTGCATGCGGCTGGAAGAACGGATTCGCGGTAGGCGGCGTCCTGGCGGTCAAAACGCTCAAAGCATGGCAGGCTGACGACGCGGACGCCGGGCTTGCCCTTCGCGCCTTCAACGGCCCACTGCACTTCGGAACCGGTGGCGATGACGATGGCTTCGAGGGGCGCGGTTTCCTTCACGAGGACGTAGCCGCCCTTGAGCGTGCCTTCACGGCGGGTGGCGGCACTGACGATGCCCTGATGCGGCAGATCCTGACGGCTCAGAGCGAGGAGTGTTGGGCCATCGGCGCGGCTGAAGGCGGCAGCGAAGGCGCCTGCGGCTTCTTCGGCATCGCCGGGGCGGATGACGTCGAGATTTGGGATCACGCGCAGGCCGCTGACGGTTTCCACCGGCTGGTGGGTCGGGCCGTCTTCACCGACGCCGACGGAGTCGTGCGTGAAGATGTAGGTGACGGGCAACTTGGCGAGTGCGGCCAGACGGATGCTTGGGCGGCAGTAGTCAGCGAAGACGAGGAAGGTCGCGCCGCTGGGGAGAAACAGGCCGTCATATGCGATGCCGTTGCAGATGGCACCCATGGCGTGCTCGCGGATGCCGAACCAGATGTTGCGACCGGTCGGATTCGATGGGCTGAAGTCGCCCAAGCCGGTGAGGTAGTTCTTGGTGGAGCCGAAAAGGTCGGCGCTGCCGGTGATGATATGCGGCACCGCTTTGGCGATGTGATTGAAGATCTCGCCACCGCTGTTGCGGGTGGCGGCCTTGCCGGTGGCTGGATACTCCGGCACCAGCTTGAGCAGGTCTTCGGCCTTCAGAGTGCCATGACGTGCGGCGTCGAGCTGTTTGGCGAGTTCTGGATTCGCGGCGGTCCAGGCGAGGAAGACCTTGTTCCATTCACCGTGGATGGCTGCGCGCTTGTTTTTCAGGTCGGCGAAGTAGGCCTTCACTTCGTCGCTGACGTAGAAGTGCGTGCCTTCGGGGATGCCGAGGGCTTTTTTCGCGGAATCGACAAATTTTGCGCCGCCTTCACCGTGGCCCTTGGCTGTACCTGCGACTTCCGGGATGCCTTTGCCAATGATCGTCTTGGCGATGATGATCGTGGGCTTGCCGTTGTCGCTCTTCTTGGCGGTCTCGATGGCATTTTTAACTGCATCGAGGTCATGACCGTCGATCTTCACTGCATTCCAGCCGAGTGCGATGTAAAGCGCCTGCGTGTCCTCGTCCTGCGTGACCTTGGCCATCGCATCCAGCGTCACATCGTTGGAGTCATAGATGAGGATCAGGTTGTCGAGGTGGTTGTGCGCGGCGAAGGCCACGGACTCACGTGCCACGCCTTCCTGCAGACAGCCGTCGCCGGCGAGAGCGATGATGTGGTTGTCGATGATCTTGTGCTCGGCGGTGTTGTACTTTGCCGCCGCCATTTTACCGGAGAGCGCATAACCCACCGCATTGCCGATGCCCTGGCCCAGCGGGCCGGTGGTGGACTCCACGCCTGGGGTTTCATGGAACTCCGGATGCCCCGGAGTGATGGAATGCAGCGCGCGGAACTTGGAGACGTCTTCGATCGTCACCGCGTAGCCGCTCAGGTGCAGCCAGGAGTAGATGAACATGGAGCCGTGGCCGGCGCTGAGGATGAAACGGTCGCGGTTCAGCCATTTGGGGTCGGCGGGATCGCACTGGAGGGTTTCACCGAAGAGGACGGCACCGATTTCGGCGCAACCGAGGGGGAGGCCGAGATGGCCGGAGGAGCACTTGTGCACGGCATCCATGGCGAGACCACGGGCTTCGTTGGCAGCTTGAGCGAGGAGGGTGTTGTTCATGTAGAGAGGTTCAGGAGTGAATGAGGGTCAGAAACTGCGCCAGATGCGGCCAAGCGCGGGACGCCTTCCTTACCGGTGCAGGGGTGGGTTTCAAGGTCGAAAACTGGGGGGAATCGGCCGTTATCGTCCTTGCCAGAATGAAATCTGACCCAGATGGTACCGCATGAACAAAGGTAACATCGGCGTCTGGATCGCCGGAGCCGTCCTGCTGTACATCGGCTGGATCGCGTTCGACATGCTGCGTCCCGTCTCGGGTGGTGGGGCTGGCAGCCTTACCTCCATCAGCGCCGTGCGTAACGCCAAGGTGCCTGTGCTGGTGGAATTTTATGCCGACTGGTGCGGCCCCTGCAAGGTCGTCGGCCCGATGGTGGAAGAACTGGCGAAGGAGCTGCAGGGCAAGGCGGTGGTGATCCGCATCAATGTTGATGAAGACCCGACGCTCTCCCGCGAACACGGCGTGCGCGGCATTCCCACCTTCATCGCTTTCAAAGCAGGACGCGAAACTGGCAGAGAAGTGGGCGGCATTCCGAAAACGCGCATGCGGCAGTTGCTGGGGCTGTGAGCTGCATGGCGCATTGATTTGCCAGCTTGCGGCTTTGAGTCTGCCACGCATATCGTAACGCCTCTCCCCATGAAAGGACTGCTCTTGCTCAAGACCCGCGCCATCCTTGGCGGCTGCATCGGCCTGGCGTTTGCCGCGCTGGCGTGGAGCGGAGCGCTGGACACGGTGGAGGATCTCACGGTGGATTACCGGTTGCGGCTGCGGAAATCCCAGGCCGTTGCGGATGAGGTTCGGCTGGTGGGCATCGGAGACCGGGATGTGGGATCGCAACTCGGACGCTGGCCATTTCAGCGTGCGGTGCATGGCGATGTGTTGAGCATCCTGAATGCGCTTGGCACCAAGCACACCACCTTTGACGTGCTTTTCACCGAGCCTTCGGCAGATGCAGAGCAGGACGCAAAGTTGAAAAAATCCATCGAGAAGCTGCCGAACGTGACGCTGGCCTACCACTTCGAACAGGCGCTGGCGGACAAACAAGCGCCACAGGAAAATGACCGTGCGCATTTCATCAAAGACGCCAGCCGCCATGGGTTGAATGTGGCGGATTCGCATTTTGTGCGTGGACTGCGGCCCGTGCCGCCCTTTGCCATACTGCCGGTCACTTATGGGGCTGTAAACGTCGTGCCAGATGCCGATGGCGTGATCCGCCGTGTGCCGCTGTTCTTTGCCCATGAGGGTCGCCTTTACCCCAGCCTCGCGATGCAGACGATCATCGACTCGCTCGATCTGCGTGCGGATCAAATCAGCATCGTGCCAGGAGTCGAAGTGACGCTGGTGGAGACACCACGCGGAACGTTGCACATCCCCATCGATGAATACGGGCAGTACCGCGTCAATTACCTCGGTGACCTGGGAGTCTTCACGCCGGCCTTTGAATACCTGGACCTTTATCAGGCGGTGGAATCCAAAGAACTGGCCGCGCAGATCGAGGCGGCGGTGAAAAATCGCGTCGTGCTAATCGGCTTGGTCAGCACGGGCAATACAGACGTGGTCAGCTCCGCCATCGGTCGTGTACCCGGCGTGGCCGTCCAGGCCATGGTGGTGAGCAACATTCTCACCGGAAATCATCTGCACGTGCTGCCGCGTTGGCAGCAGGCGTTGGTCATCGTGCTGGCAGGCTCGTTGCTCGGACTTGGCATGTGGCCCAGGCGTCCAGGCCTGGGCATCGCCATGGCGCTGGTGATTGCCGCCGCCTGGTGTGCTTTGACGGCGTTCGCGGCGCAGGCAAATGTCATTCTGCCGCTGGTTTCAGTCATCGCCACCTTTGGGACTGCCACGATCGTCCTGCTTGCTCTTGAAGCCGTGGCCATGAAGCAGGACCGCTCGCGTGTCGTCAGCGTACTCGGCCGTTACATTGCCAGGCCGGTGCTGGAGCGGTTGGTGCATGCCGAACAGCCCGCAACCACCACCGAGCGGCGTGAACTGACAATTTTCTTCTCTGACATCCATGGCTTTACCGCCTGGACCGAGCGTGCGGAGCCGGACGAGGTTGCCACGCGATTGAACGAATACTTCGCCGCCATGACGCCTGTCATCGAGCGCCACGGCGCCACCCTCGACAAGTTCATCGGTGATTGCATCATGGTATTCTTTGGTGCTCCAGTGGTGCAGGAAGATCATGCACTGCGGGCGGTGCGGATGGCGCTGGATATGCAGTCCGCGCTGCAAGGTTTGAATCGTTCCTGGGAATCGCGCGGCAGCGCTGCGCTGCAGGTGGGCATGGGCATTCACACCTCCTTTGTAACCGTGGGCAATTTTGGCTCCAGCACCTACATGCACTACACCGTCGTCGGACCAGGCGTGCATCTGACCGCGCGCATACAAAGTATGACACCGCCCGGCAAGATTTGGATATCCGCCAAAACTCAAGCGCAGATCAACGGCAAGGTGCCTGCAACGCCATGCAGTCAGCTGAATTTGAAGGACGGCACAGCGCCGGTGCAGATTTTTGAAGTTCGTGATACGACGGTGTGATCAGAGATACCAGCTTACACCGCCGCTCTGCGGTTCGACTGCCGGAGCTGTCTGATTCAGTACATCGGACAGATCCAGCCGCAGTTCTTCCGCAGTTTGATAACGCAGGGACCGGTCTTCCCGCAAAGCTTTGGAGACGATGCCGTCAAATCTGGGGTCGATCCCGGCCACCACTTCCGACGGCATTTCAAACAAGCCCTGCGGCAGCCTGCCGGTCAGCATTTGGTACAGCATCACACCCAGCGCATACACATCCGCACGACGGTCCACGACTGTACCGGGCACAAAAGCCTCTGGCGCCATGAAGTGAAGCGTTCCCAGCACGGCTCCCGAGAGCGCGATTTGGCTTCGCTCTGCATGCAGCACCTTGGCCAGTCCGAAGTCAGCCACTTTCACCTCTCCAGAGTCACCTACCAGAATGTTAGAAGGCTTGATGTCACGATGCACAATGCCGCGCTCATGCGCGTAGTGCAAAGCCTCGCAGACCTGCATGAGCAACGGCACCGTTTCCGCCGGAGATGCCGTTTTTTTACCTGCGATCATCTGGGCAATGTCCTGCCCCGGAACAAATTCCATGACGATGTACAGCAGTCCGCCGGCGGTTTCCCCAAACTCATGCACGATGACAATGCCTGGGTGGCTGAGCCGGGCCATCGCCCGTGCTTCATTTTTAAAGCGCTGGATGAACTGCATGTCATTCATGCCCAGTTCCGGCGGCAGAACCTTGATGGCGACCAGGCGGTCCAGGTTGATCTGCCGGCCCTGATAGACCGCGCCCATGCCACCGCGTCCTAGGAGTTTCAGGACCTGATACTGTGGCAGCATGGCCTGAAGTTGCGCAGCGGAAAGCGGCTGCCAGCCCTCTGCAGACCGCGTGAAACCACCCGCCGCAGGTGTGCGCTCTGGCATGTTCAGCTTGACGGTGACATCGTCGTGCTCCGCAGGCGGAGGCTGGGTGAGATCGCTGGTTGCCGGCAGAAAGTCTGGTTGCTGGGATGAATCGTGTGCGGACATTTGAACGTCACGATCCCGCATGGCTTCGGCGGTGTCAAAACATCACCTGCGCCGCCGTTTCCTACCAGACTCCTCTCCGGGCATTCATGCAGCACTGGAGAAGTTCGGGGTTTTGATCGCTGAAGGCTCGAAACTGTGGCGTTATTAGGGGTTGATGCGGTCTGGTTGCCGTCTTCATATACCGATGTTTCCCGAGTTAGTGAACCTAAGACAAGCTCATGAATGCGCTTCATCGTTTACGATCAGTCCTGCCAGCGGCAGTATGGATGGCGGCTTATGGGGCGCAGCCAGTCCTGGCGGGTCCTCCTTGGGCAGACACCTCCGTCGTGGAGATTTCCAGCGCTGTCGTGGTGGATGCCAAGGGGGCTGTCACGGTGGACTCCGGTGCCGTCAAAGCACAACCCGTGAAAATGCAGCAGGGCAGGCCGGACAAGTCGGTTCCCGCGCTGCTTGCCGGACTGGGCGCGACTCTGCGGACCGGGCCTGAGAGTGGAGCGACCATCGTACTGCCCAGCGCAGGCATCGTGCGCGTCGGAGCAGACACCGAGGTCCGTCTCCCGGTGCTGCCTGCCATTTCTGCACCGGCAGCGTCCACGACGCCGGCCAGCACCACTCCCAGCCAGATGGGCCGGCAGAGCCTGGAACTGCTCAAAGGCACCCTTCATCTGAAGATCGACCCGGCGCAGGTCAAGAAGCGCGGCAACGCCACTTTCCGTCTCAAAACCCCTGAGGCGCTGCTGGCCGTGAAGGGTACCGACTTTTTTGCCAGCACCGATGGCACCACGGACGTCGCCGGCGTACATGAAGGTGCCATTTTTGTTTATGAACCTGTCAGCGATGCCTTCATCACTCTGGATGGCGGCAATGCCGTGACGGTAACTTCCGGCAAGATTGGGGAGCCGCGAGAACTCTCACCCAAGGAACGCCGGGCCGCTTCAAACTATAACGTGACCAAGATTCGTGAATTCAACGTCGTGGCGAAGTGGGATCCCAGGGTCACGTTAGGAACCACCAACTTCGCAGACTCGCACCCCTTTGGCACCGTTCACACTCTGACCAGCAATGGCAGAGCCAACCGTCCGTTCACGCAAGATCTGCTGCTTGATCTGAGTTCCGTGCGCGGCACACCGGTTGCCATTCAGATGCTGGTCAAAGGCGGAATGCAGACCGACTTGGGAACTCTCCCAATCGGCCAGGTGCGAAACCCATTGGAGAAGTCTTTGTCCGAGGCGGCCCTTGCCAGCAGTTTGAAAGTTCAGGCGGGACTCAGTTTTGCCGCTAAAGCCGAAGAACATCAGGCCGTACCTCAACCTGTGGCCTTGACGGGTTATTTCCTGCCACTGGGCAAGGCGGGCGGCCCGCAGGGTTCGTATCATCAGTCGTTAACCACCCTGCACTTCCCGCTCAGCAGCACCACCGTTCTCCCCAAACTGGGGCGTATTCGCTTCCAGTGTGCGTCGAGTGCGGATGCGCAGGTCCTGGCGGAATTCAAGAACGCGCTGGAGTACTGCCGTTCGCAGAACTGGAAGTCCATTGGCTTTGGGCAGATTTTCTTCATGGGCGAGTGGGCGAACAACGTACAGGGTCTGGAGATCACCGGCGTTTCCATCCTTGTGGTGAAATGACCAAGCCGCCAGCCGCCGCATGTAATTCATTCCTCGACCACGCATCATCTCATGAAACTCACTTTGCTTCCCGCTCTTCAGATCGCCACCACGTGCTGGTTGTGGTGCACCGCAGCCTCCGCTCAAACGGTGGTGGCAGTCGGCCAGTTGCTCGCCATTGAAAAGCAGGGGGAGGTGACCTTCCAAGCTGCGGCGGCAAGCAACGCAGCAACCACGCCGGCTCCGGTGAATCCGCCGCTGAACACGGTCATGCCAGGCGGCACCATCAGCACTGGGGCGGACGGCAGCGCCACCGTCATCATCAGTGGCGCAGGCACAGCAAATCTGGAGCGCAACACCGAGGTGCGGCTGCCTGCTGAAACCGGTGGTCACAGTCTGGAACTCCTCAAGGGAAAGTTGTTTCTGCAAATCAACGCGGAGGATCTGCAAAAACGCCAGACGGGTGAGTTCCGGCTCAAGACACCGTCAGCATTGCTTGCGGTCAAGGGCACGCGCTTCTTCGTCGATTGTGGCAGGAAGAGCGAGACCGTGGGACTTCACGAAGGAAAGGTGATCGTCACCGAGCCGGTCAGCAATGGCACTGCGGAGTTGCTGCCAGGACAGGCTGTCACCGTCAGCCCAGGCAGCATCAGCCCGCCCGGACCGTTCTCTGCCAAAGATAAAAACAGCGCACGGGCTTACGACACCCTTGCTTTGACGCGAACGCCGCTGGTGCTCACCTTTGATCCGCGCTACGCAAGCGGTTCCAGCAGGCAGCAGGTGCCCACGCAGTATTTCTATGGGGGCCGTCTGCTGGCGGCAGTACCAGGGAGTCTCAACGATTGGGAGTTCCTGCGCTTCCACAATTTCACTTCTGCCAATAATCGTTATGTGGGAGGCAAGTTGGTGCCCGGTGATACTGTCGCCCCTTTATCCATCACCCCAGCAGGTGCAGTGATGATGGCGACCACCTACAAATACGAGCCAGTCAGCAAACGGGTGAGAGGCAAAATCGAAAACACACCTCCAGTTTTTGGCACCCTCCCCAAAAGTCTCTATGCCGACCTCCATTTCAAAGGCCGCGCCTGGCGCTCCACGCATGTCCGGCAGTCAGATGTCGGGCCGCTGCTTGGCCTGCAGCTTCGCCTGCGTCTCAAAAGCGTGGGCCGGGTCACTTTTGGTTTTAACACCACCTCCTCAAGCAGTTTTTCAGGTGCCACTCTCGAAGCACCACCCGGACTTCCAGAAGCAGGCGTTTGGGAACGCGACTGCATCGTGCCCATCACTCTCAACAAATCGGGTGAGGACAGCAGCAACAACTTGCATATCAACGTCTATCCCGAAGGCCCGACAGACGCCGCCGGGAAGCTGCGCTCCGGTACTGTGGAACTGACCATTCTGGACTGCGCCTTGGTTTCCAAATCCCGATAACAACCCCATGGACATACTATCCACGTGTTTCTTTTGGCGGCGGCCCTGAGTGTGCCTTCGGCTGCGGTCAGGCGCATACCTGGGCACTGTAGTCACGGCTGCTTCGTTTTCTTTGCCAGAGGTTCCCCAGCATCTTCATCTGCAGCCTTGACCCCGGTTAGATCCGCCAGCAGGCGTGCAACATAACCATTGAAGCGGGCATTAGGAGATTCGCCTTTCGTGGGCAATGCTTTGAGCTGTGCGGCGATGGGCTTGGCCTTGTCGCCAAGATCGCCGATGGCGTTCAGCGCACTCATGGCGGTGAAGACATCGTGCTGGCTCCAGTTGGCCAGACTCACGAGCGCAGTCAACGCGGCGCTGCGTTCATCCACACTGCCGTATTTGGCCAGCGCCCAGTTGGCGACGATTTGCACGTAGGTGGAGCTGTCTTTGGCGGCCTGGGAGACTTCATCACGCGCGGCGCTCACGCCATCGCCGCCACGCATAAGGATGCCCATGGCCGACCAGTAGCGGATGGCGCTGTCTTTGTCGGCAAGTCCGGCTTTGAGATCAGTCATGGCGTCCGGCTTCAAGGACGACGCTGCACCGGCGGCCTTCAGGATGCGGGCGAGGGGATACATCGAGTCATCATGCGCCATGTCGTAGGGCGTGGTGCCTACGGAGCGGTGATGCATCTCCCCTTCGGCGATCATGCCGGCGTCACGGATTTTCAGTGCGAGATTTTCCTGAGCGGCGCGCATCTTGGCGAGTGTCGTCGTGTGCTCAGGCTGGGCGGCGAGGTTGTGCACTTCATCGGGATCGCTTTGCAGGTCGTAGAGTTCTTCAGGATCTTTCGGCACCTTCCAGAAGATCGACTGCTCGGGCGTGAGTTTGCCTGCGTCGTACATCTGCCGCCACACGCGGGTGCTGGGTGTTTCAAACTGGTAGGTGACATGCTGGCCCTGCGAGAGGTGGGGCATGTAGTTGCGCAGATAGACGAAGCGTCCATCGGTGACGCTGCGCACGCAGTCGTAGCGTTCGTCCATGCGGCCGCGGAAGCCATAGACAAACGGCTGCGGCTCGGACTGGAATTTGCCGGCGAAGGCGTGTCCCTGCATCCACTCTGGAGGCTGCACGCCGATGAGGCTGAGAAGCGTGGGCGCGAGATCGACAAAGCTGACGAGGCGGTCAGACTTCACCCCGGCTCCGTATTCCTTCGGCGCGAGGTGTTGCCACTTGGGCGGGAAATAGACGACCATGGGCACCTGCAAGCCGGAGTTGCAGGGCCAGCGCTTGTTGCGCGGCATGCCGCTGCCGTGATCGGCGTAGTAGAAGACGATTGTGTCCGCCGCGAGACCGGCGGCTTCGAGTTCCTTCAGGCGCTCGCCTGCAGAGGCATCGGCGAGGGTGACTTGATCATAATACTGCGCCCAGTCCTGCCGAACTTCGGGCGTGTCGGGGTGGTAGGCGGGGACGCGGACCTTGGCGGGATCATGAATGGCCACATGCGGACGTTTGCGGAGCTGGCTTTCGTGGCTGCACATCTCGTTGAAGATGGCGAAGAAGGGCTGGCCTTCCTTGCGGTTCATCCAATGCGCCTTGACGGAGGATACATCCCACACGCCCTCGGGCTTTTTGAGGTTGTAGTCCTCCTTGCTGTTGTTGGTGCAGTAGTAGCCTGCTTCGCGGAGGAACTGCGGATACATCTTCGTGCCCTTGGGCATGGCCACCATGCTGCGCATGTGCTCTCCGCCGGTGGAAGGCGAATACATGCCGGCGATGATTGTGGTGCGTGCTGCGGCACATACCGGTGCGCAGGACCATGCACGCTTAAGCAGCATGCCCTTCGCGGCCAGAGCATCGACGTTTGGCGTGTCGGCATACGTGTCGCCGTAGCAACCCATGTGCGGCCCGTGGTCCTCGCTGGTGAGCCAGAGGATGTTGGGGCGGTCGGCGGCGAATGACGATGCCACAATGGCGAATGACGAAAGGATGATGCTCAGCTGCTTCATGGGGCGGGTGGAACGATGGCGGGTGAGGCAATCCTTCACGTCAATGTGCGTGCATGGACAAAGCCACCACCGGGATTGTGCTGCGCAACCCATGCAGATAGACATCATCGCCAGCGGGCGATTTCTATGCGTCAATCCCTGCCATGACTCTCCGCCACGAACTTCAGGCTGAATACGCCCGCTACCGCAGCCGCCGCTGGTTTTTCAAAGACTGCGGTGTGGGCCTAGCCAGCATTGCGGCGATGGATTTGATGTCGCGCACGGCCAGTGCTGCGGTACCCGTGAGCCCGCTGGCGCTGAAGAAACCGCATTATCCCGCCAAGGCGAAGCGGGTGATCTATCTTTTCATGGGTGGGGCGCCGAGCCATCTGGAGTTGTTCGATAACAAGCCTGAGCTGTCAAAGTGGGACGGTAAGCTGCCACCTGCAGATCTGCTCAAGGGCTACCGCGCTGCGTTCATCAATCCCAACAGCAAGCTGCTGGGGCCGAAGTTTAAATTTGCGCGGCATGGGCAGAGCGGTGCTGAACTGAGCGAGCTGCTGCCGCACACGGCGAAGATGGCGGATGATCTCACGATAGTGCGCTCGATGAAAACGGACGCCTTCAATCACGCACCGGGACAGATTTTGATGAGCACGGGCTCGCAGATTTTTGGTCGGCCGAGCTTTGGGGCGTGGACGTTGTATGGCCTTGGCACGGAGAATGAGGATCTGCCAGGTTACGTGGTGATGCAGAGTGGCCAGAAAGGGCCCAGCGGTGGCATGAGCAACTTTGGCTGCGGCTTCCTGCCCACGGTCTATCAAGGTGTGCCCTTCCGCAGCAGTGGCGAGCCGGTGTTGTTTCTCAACAACCCAGAAGGTGTTAATGACGCAACGCAGCGTGACACGCTGGACGTTTTGAAGCAGCTCAACGAAGAGCGGCTCAACGTGGTGGGAGATCCTGAGATCGCCAGCCGCATCAACAGCTTCGAGCTGGCCTATCGCATGCAGCAGACGGCGCCGGAGCTGATGGACATCAGCAAGGAGCCCAAGCACATCCTCGACATGTATGGCGCGAAGCCGGGAGAGGCCTCGTTTGCGAACAACTGCCTGCTCGCGCGGCGTCTCGTGGAAAGTGGCGTGCGCTTTGTGCAGCTCTTCCATGAGGCCTGGGATCACCATGGCGGATTGGTGAATGGTTTGAAGACGCAGTGTGGTCTCACCGACCAGCCTTGTGCCGCTTTGCTGCGCGATCTGAAGCAGCGGGGGCTGCTGGAGGACACCCTTGTTATCTGGGGTGGTGAGTTTGGCCGCACGCCGATGGTGCAGGGCGGCAGCGACGGGCGCGATCACCATCCGAACTGCTTCAGCATGTGGTTTGCCGGTGGCGGCATGAAGCCCGGCCTCACGCTCGGCCAGAGCGATGAGTTCGGGTTTAACGTCACTGAAGACCCGGTGCACGTGCATGACCTGCACGCCACGCTGCTGCACGTTCTGGGCTTTGAGCACACCCGGCTCAATCAGCGCTTCCAGGGCCTTGATATGAGGCTCACGGGAGTCGCTGGGGAGCTGGTGACGAAGATGCTGGCGTGAGTGGAGGATAGCCGTCCCGGCTGTCTGTGGACTGAGGCGTCTCGCCTTCAGCTCATCGATCAATGAGGTGCGCTAAAATCCTGGACCAGGGAATAAGGGACAAGCACCATGAAGACCGTGAAGCGACAACGATACAGCAATGAATTCAAAGACCGCGCCCTGACACTGGTAGGCCTTGGCAGGCCGGTGCCTGAA
>Ga0164296_1000440_pt1 | contig 49899 bp, 43 predicted proteins | sample GEODES057metaG_FD_113533 | JGI IMG/M metagenome (GOLD analysis project Ga0164296, IMG submission 113533) | Dystrophic lake water microbial communities from Trout Bog Lake, Wisconsin, USA - GEODES057 metaG | ecosystem: Environmental > Aquatic > Freshwater > Lake | place: USA: Trout Bog Lake...
AGCTTCGTTTACCTGATGCAACGTCTTGAACAATAAGGCTGCCTTTACTGCTTTCAACCCTTTTTTGATAGGTGCATTAAATAAGGTTGAGACTTTATGCAGCGAATAATTGAGAAATATAGAGCCAATATCATTGTAAGTTTTGGCGGATTGCTGTAAATAAGCCTTCAATTTGTTCCCATCCTCCCCCAATTTCTCTTCTAATTCTTTTGCGAAGGCATCTGCATTTGTGTATGCGTTTACGATTTTCCCATCACTAAAAAAATATTTACAAGAAATGTCCTGTGACTTGTAGGTAAAATAATCAGCAATGGGTTCGTTTGCCAGAGCAAATAGTTCTTCTATGTTTTCAGGTTGTGTAAACAGGCTTGGTCCGGCATCAAAATGATAATCACCTAAAGTAAAATGAGAAAGCTTGCCACCAACATAACTATTCTTCTCAAAAACTTCTACTTCAAAGCCCATCACAGCAAGCCTTATTGCACTTGCAAGTCCTCCAATTCCTGACCCGATGATAATAGCACGTTTTCTATTAGGCATAATTGGATTTTTTGGGATAATAATAGTTTATGAATTAGCCACCATCCATTCTTTTAACTTAGGAAAGGCAATTAAAAACCACTCCGAAAAAAATTCTGCATGCTCTTTTACCGCATTCTCCAAATGCTCCATTGAACGATAGGCATACGACTCAACCTCCTCAAAATTAATCTCGATATTCCCGTCATAATACCCAACAAATACGTGGTCAAACTCATATTCACTCAGTCCATTAGTAAAATTGGCTTGATAAATAAAATCAAAGGCTTTAGTCAAAGACGTTTCAAAACCCATCTCTTCCTTAAGCCTCCTATGTGCGGCATCCAATGGATTTTCGTTCTGGCGAGGGTGGCTGCAACAAGCATTTGACCACAATCCACCGCTATGATATTTGCGTAAAGACCTTTGTTGCAACAGCATTTCGCCCTTACTATTAAAAATAAAAACACTGAATGCCCTGTGCAACAACCCTTTCTGGTGTGCTTCCATTTTTTCCATTATCCCAACTTCCACATCATTCTCATCTACCAAAACAACTCTTTCCATAATCTACAATTAAGTTACGAGGCAATTATAAATATTTACTGCTATAGTATTGAAAACAAATTTCTATAAATAATGACTTCAGCGTCTTTTTTCATTGATCGAACAAGTTTATTCATTGACTGAATAAGTTTATTCTGTGACTGAATAAGTTTATTCTGTGACTGAATAAGTTTATTCTGTGACTGAATAAGTTTATTCTGTGACTAAACAAGTTTATTCTGTGTCTGAATAAGTTTATTCTGTGACTGAATAAGTTTATTCTCTGACTGAATAAGTTTATTCTGTGACTAAATAAGTTTATTCTGTGTCTGAATAAAGAACAACCACAGGACGAACCCTATTTTCTACAACAAATTGAGCTGCAACCTGATCCCAGCCTTCGCAACAATCAATGCCTTACTATAATCTGGGATACGAACTCGCTGCTGCATGATGCTTTGAGGTTGTAGATTTTTTATTTTTTTGAATAAGGATAAGTAATATTTGTAGGCAACATAAACACCAAACCGAGCATTTAAAGGAAGTTTGAGGATAGAAACGTAGGCGGCATCAAAGTCTTTTTGAATGTCACTTTCAATGGCTTGTTTATCGCACTTGGAAAAGTTTTCAAAATCACAACTTGGAAAATAAACCCTTTTCAATCCGTCATAATCTGCCTTCAAATCACGCAAGAAGTTCACTTTCTGAAATGCGGCACCCAAGCTTCTTGCACCCGGTTTTAGTTCCTCGTATAAGCTTTTGTCGCCATTGCAAAACACATAGAGGCACATCAATCCCACAACCTCTGCACTACCATATATATATTCTTCGTACCCAGCTTTGTCATAGTTCTGCTTTCCCAAATCAAGCTCCATGCTATGCAGAAAAGCATCAATCAACCCTAGGTCTATATTGTATTCATTTACAGTTGATTGAAAACTTTGCAGGATAGGATTAAGGCTAATCTTTCGCTCAATGGCTTGATAGGTTGCTTCTTTAAATTCGGTTAAAAGGGTTTGTTTGTCGTAATCGTGAAAAGTATCTACAATCTCATCAGCAAACCTAACGAAGCCATAAATATTGAAGATGGGCTGCTGAATAGACTTGCCCAACAGTTTGATGGACGAAGAAAAACTGGTGCTGTATTTCTCCGTTACATTCCTGCTACAATCCTGGCTTACATCATAAAAGAGTTGCATATTCGTCATATCCTTTCTCCTGTTTTTTCTGGGTTTATTTATGAAAATGCCTTTATTATTTCCTTAGCTACCACCTCTCCGCTTATCAAACTTGGGGGAACCCCTGGCCCTGGAACTGTCAATTGACCAGTGTAAAACAGGTTCTTTACCTTTTTACTTTTGCAAGAAGGCTTCAATATCGCCGTCTGTAAAAGTGTATTTGCCAGTCCGTAGGCATTCCCCTTAAAAGCATTGTACTCACCAATAAAATCACTCAATGCAAATGATTTTTTGTAAATAACACTTCCTTTTATGGATTGTTTTAATTGGGATTCCATTCTTTCAATAATTATATCGAAATATTTTTCACGTAGCGTTTCACTATCTCCTGTCAAACCTGTGGCTACTGGAATCAATAGAAAAAGGTTTTCACAACCTTTAGGCGAAACAGAATCGTCACTAACGGAAGTGGCACTCACATAAAATAAAGGATCGGTTGGCCATTGCTTATCTGTATAAATCTCTTTGCCGTGTACTTCAAAAGAGGTATCAAAAAAAAGGGAGTGATGGGTTAAGTTTTCTAGTTTTTTGTTTAGTCCTACATAATACAACAAACAACTAGGCGCCATAACCCGCGAGTCCCAATATTTATCGCTGTAACTTCTGTATTGTTTTGGCAATAATTTAGTTTCAATAAAATGATAGTCAGCAGCACCAACTAGGATGTCAGCATTGTGAATGGCGAGTGGTGAGTGGTGAGGTGTGAGTGATGAAGACTTAACCCCAACGGCATTTCCGTTTTGCATAATTATCTCCGTTACGTTTTGATTAAATTGAAACTTTACGCCTAAATCCAAAGCTACCTTATACATCGCATCAACAATTTCATACATCCCACCCTGTGGATACCAAGTGCCTCCGATGATGTCAGCGTAGTTCATCAGGCTATAAAGAGCAGGGGTGTTCTCGGCCAATGCACCCAAAAACAAAACAGGGAACTCTAATAACTGCCTGATTTTATCATTCGTAAAAAGACTTCTTACGTGGCTTTTAATCGAATTAAAAACATCCAAACGGAACAAGCCGCTTATCAAATCGTAATCGATAAACTCTGTGAGTGAACGGCCTGGTTTATGTACCAATTTATTGATACCGACCTTGTATTTGTAGGCTGCTTCGGCAATAAACTGCTCAAGCTTTTCTGCGCTACCGGGTTCTAGTTGATTGAATAAAGCCTTCAAATCGGAATAACTAGCAGGTATATCCATCGGTGCATCTTCCCAATAAATACGATAGGACGGGTCTAGTCTTTTTAGTTTATAATAATCGGAAACCTGCTTGCCAAACTGTTTAAAATATCTTTCGAAGACATCGGGCATCCAATACCAGCTTGGCCCCATATCGAACGTAAATCCATCAACCGAAAACTTCCTTGCCCTGCCACCGGGCATGGAATGCTTCTCTAAAACTGTAACCTCGAAACCAGACTTTGCAAGAAAACTTGCAACAGACATTCCTGCAAAACCCGCCCCGATGACTACAACCTTTTTTTTATTCATTTACAATCTTATGGAAACGCCCATTTTAATGCCTATCTATCTGGGCTTTTAAAATCTTGCGGGCAAAGTGTATCCTACTTTTAATTGTGCCTAGCGGTTCGCCAAGCATGTCAGCAATTTCGTGGTACTTGTACCCATCGAAATAAAGTAGGAAAGGGTTCTTGAAAATAGAAGGCAAGTTGTAGATAGCGGCTTGCACTTCCTTCATATTTATAGACGCAATTGCAGCATTTGAAACTGCTCCTTGGTTGAAATCAAGTAAAAAATCATTCGGCGTGCTATCAAATATTGTATTCTGCTTGGCTTTCCTGCGATAATTATTGATAAATATATTACGCATGATAGTGTACAACCACGCCTTTATGTTTGTCCCATCATTGTATTTCTCTTTGTTTGCCAAAGCTCTCAACAACGTTTCCTGAAACAAATCCTTAGCCATTTCATTGTCCCTTGTAAGGGTAATTGCAAAGGGCTTTAAGAACTCTGTATTGTGCAATAACATTTGATCGAACTCTGATGCTGACATAAAACTGTGTTTAACATTAATAAAAACGAAGTTAAACAGAAAAAGTTTAGTAACGACTTCTTTTTCTTGTTAATTCCCAAAATAATGAATAATATTTTACTCCGACTACTAGATTTGCTTGATTCGAAAGACTTTAGAGACTTTCTACTTGTTAATTTACGATAATTAACACAATTCAGATTCAGAAAAACTATTAAAAGATGAAAATTTACGAACAATTATTAGCAGACAACAAAGAGTGGGCAAAAGGTCAAACAGAAAAAGACCCTGACTTTTTTAAGCGGCTTGCCCTAATTCAATCGCCTGAGTTTTTGTGGATTGGTTGCAGTGATAGCCGTGTGCCTGCCGATAAGATTACAGGTACCCAACCGGGTGAAATATTCGTGCACCGGAACATTGCCAACATGGTTGTTCATACCGACCTAAACTTGTTGAGTGTATTGCAATATGCAGTTGAAATATTGAAGGTGAAACATATAATTGTTTGTGGTCATTATGGTTGTGGTGGTGTGAAAGCGGCTATGACTCAACATTCTTTTGGCATCATCAACAAATGGTTACGCAACATTAAAGATGTTTATCGTATCCATAAAGACGAGGTAGATAGTTTCCCGGATGAAGAAGACCGAGCTGACAAGTTGATTGAACTGAACGTAATGGAACAGGTTTATAATCTCGCCAAAACTTCCATCGTGCAATCTGCTTGGAAACACGATAACCGACCCGACCTCCATGGCTGGGTTTATGGTCTAAAAGACGGCATCATTCACCCTGTGTTTGAGTTGCCGGCAGGAAGTTCCATCGATCCTTTTTATACTTATGATAATCTTTAAGACAAGTTGTAAGTGATAAGTAGTAAGTTGTAAGTATTAGGTAAACTAAATTCTTTGTGGTATTTTCTTTCTACCTACAACTTATTACCAATTACTTATTACCTACTATTCATGACTACTAATAGAACTTCCCAAACCTCAACTCTACTGCTTTAAAACGGTAGTCGAATATGGTTTTCAACTGTGCTTTCACCAAGATGGCGTTACCAATATCTCCCAATATCCATAGCGGCAATTTGTAATGCACGATGTCCGTCATCTCTACCCCACCCTTTATTTCTTTGAAATGATGTTGATGATGCCACATAGTATATGGCCCAAAACGTTGCTCATCAACAAAATATTTCTTATTTTCTACGTGGGTTATTTCCGTCATCCAATAAAGCGGGATGCTCAGAATCGGCTTCACGGTGTACTCTATTATTTGGCCCGGATACATCTTTTCGCCGTGGTATTTACTGACAATTTTAAACCCTAGATTCCTTGGCGTAATCTCTTTTAAGTTGGCAGGGCTGCTGAAAAAGTCCCAGGCAGCATCTAAACTTATCGGTATGTTCTGAACTGTTTTTAGGGAATAGACCTTACTCATATATTATTGCTTTTGATAATAAACAGCAATAAATGCAAATAAGTTTTAAGATATGTAATTAACTAACCTAACATTTTCATATTAACGTTAAGATATAGATTTTTTTCTCACCACATAGGCACAGTAGGCACATAGTACCATGACATGCAAGGAAAGTAACGTTTCACTTTAAGGGCACATAGGCTTGATTATTACACGAAGAAAATTTCTTACTATGCCTTCTTATGTCTTCTAGTATATGAACTTATGTGTCTATTGTGCCTATGTGGTGAATTTTGTAGCCGCTTGAAACGTTAAGTGAACCCAACAAATTAACTGCCCCTACTCCACCACTACTTGACTAATTACTTTCTCGCCAAACGCTTCGTTGATGCGTTGGATTATTTGCGGCTTTTGGTACATCAATTCGTTTTTTAGTGGGCCAACATTGGTGGTAATAAACAGGGTTTGGTTTACAATCTTTATCTTTTGTGTGTATTTCGCAATGGTTTTGCCCATAATATTCTCCCACACTTCCTCAATCTGTACAGCACGGATGCCATTTCGCAGGTTGCTTTTGCTAATCATATTCTTCAAGGCATCGCCAATGCTATATTCTCCCATGACGCAAAAGTAAGATATTAGATAGTAGTTATTAGATATTAGATATTAGTTATTAGCTGGTAGATATGAGTTGCCATTTACGACTATTATCTATTATCTACTATCTAATATCTAATAACTAAAATCTAGCTACAGCTCTATCAACTGAAACCTCACTCCAACTTCACTTAGCTGTTGTTGCAAGCGGGCGGGGTGGGTATCGGTAATAAATACCTGTCCGCCATCGTCGGTGCATACCCATTTTAGGAGGTTGTGCATTCGTTGTTCGTCCAGTTTTTCAAAAACATCGTCCAATAAAAGGATGGGAGAAAAGCCCTTTTTTGATTTCAACGTTTGCCATTCGGCAAGTTTCAGGGCGAATAATAGACTCTTGCGTTGCCCTTGTGAGGCATCGTTTTTAAAGGGTGTTTCTTCCATTTTTATTGATAAATCATCTTTATGGATGCCAACGGTTGTGCGTTGTAGCAGAGAATCTTTCTGGCGGGAAGCTTGCAGCAATTGCAGCATCTTCCCCTTTTGCAAATCACTCTCATAAACAATCGAAACCGAATCGTCTTTACCGGCTATGCGGGCATAAAATTCCAACGTCAGCGCAAGGAATGATTGCATAAAAAGGACACGTTGCTCGTAAATCCACTCCCCATTTTTGGCAAGTTGTTCATTATAAATTTGTAGCAGCGCCTCATTGATGTTACCCTGTTCTGCGGCTTGCTTCAACAGGCTATTACGCTGTTGCAGCACTTTGTTATAGTCAATCAGGTGCTGCAAATAATCCCTGTCTATCTGCGATAAAATCGTGTCAACAAACTTCCTGCGCTCCTCGCTTCCTCCAATAATCAACGCAACATCGTCAGGGGCAATCATCACACAAGGGAACCGACCGATGTGTTCACTGAATTTCTTGTATTCGTCCCCATTCAAACTAAACTCTTTCTTATTGTTTTCCCGCAGGATAGAAATCACTTCTTGCGGTTCGTCATTCAACAAAAAATGTCCTTGCAACCGCATCCCCACCGAACCATGATGCACGTTTTGCCCATCGCTCCTGGTAAAGTAACTCTTGGTGAATCCGAGGTAGTAAATGGCATCAAGTAGGTTGGTCTTGCCACTGCCATTTAGTCCGCAAATGCCAATTACCTTCTCAGTAAAAGAGAATTTTTGTTGAATATAATTACGAAACTGTACCAGCGATATCTTTTGTAACTGAAGCATTACGGACAAAGTAAAGGTATAAACCATACACTTCTGCATAAGATTATTTAGGATTAAAGTATTGGGTTTATTAATCAAAAAATGCAGAATAAGCTGCCACTATATGAACTCAAACAATTGTTTTTGCTACCTACACAGCAACGGATTGACCTTATACAACTGCTTTACAAACCTACATTGCTGTGTAGTCAATGAAAACAAGTGTTTACATAACCTACACAGCTATGTAGGGCATAAATACAAATACATTTACCTCCTACACAGCTCCGTAGGTTATGTAAACACTTGTTTAAGAAGCCTACGGAGCTGTGTAGCTCGTGTAAACACTTGTTTTCATTGACTACATAGCTCTGTAGGCTGCTTATGCACGTGTTTCGCTATAATCCGTTGCTGTGTAGTTAGCAAAAACAAATATTTGACCTCTTTTCTCGCCTACTATATGTGTTCAAGCAACCGTTTTAATTCAAATAGTAGGTCTTTATTATTGATAAATTAATCAATAATAACAATACTTTTATTGATAAACCATTGAAAATCATACACCATAAACTTTTACTCCCCCTATATGAATTGAATGGCATCTTTAGGGAAGGAGGTAATGATGATTAAATCAAAAAACAATTGTCGGAAGACAAATAGGGGATGTTTTGCCAGCTTTTTATTCAAATTGAGGGTACATTTGTGGTCAATCACAAGAATAATCTTCAAAATAGGCATGATTGCCACCAATTATTATGGATTTAGTCAACAATTTTATTGAAAGCTTGCAAGTCTTATTCGAAGAAAAAAGAAACCCAGAACAAGCCCTCAAGAACAAAGCTTACATGAAAAACCACTTTGATTTTATCGGCATCTGGACGGCAGATAGAAGAAGCCTCACGAAAGATTTACTACGCACCTCTCCCCTACCCAACCTTGAAACGGTTACTAAGACAGTACTGCAACTTTGGCAGATGAATGAGCGGGAATATCATTATGCAGGGATACAGACGTTGGCTCATTATCATAAACTATGGCAGCCAAATACGATTGATTTGATAGAACATTGCCTAGTAAAACACAGTTGGTGGGACAGTGTGGATGGACTAAATAGTGATTGTGTGAGCAAGTATTTTCAGCAATTTCCTGCCTCGATTCATATAGCCGGTCGTTGGAATGAGAGCAATAATATGTGGCTTCAACGCAGTAGTATCATCTTTCAAAAGTCTTATAAAGGGAAAACAAACAAGGAAATGTTGGCAAAACATATACTAAACGTAGCTGGTAGCAAGGAGTTTTTTGTGCAAAAAGCAATTGGCTGGGCTTTGCGCGAGTACGCCAAAACAAACAGGGAATGGGTGTTGGAATTTGTAGGCAACCATCCACTTGCCCCACTTAGCAAACGGGAAGCTTTGAAGCATTTGGGGTGAGGAGAGGATTTTGTTTGGTTTCCATTTAATTCACTGACCTTAACCGTATTCATTAATTCATACAAGAACGGCTTTGTTCTTACCACATAGACACAATAGGCACATAGAAAAGGTCGTGTAAGGCAAGAAACGTTTCACTTGAAGGTCACATAGACGTGAGTATTGGCTAAAAAACTTTCTTTTTATGCTTTCTTATGTCTTCTAACTATAAAACTATGTGCCTAATGTGGCTATGTGGTAAATTATAGTAAATATGGCTAAGACAACGAAACATCATTTAATTCATGAGTCCAAATCTATTGCCGCCAACCTTTCCTTTAGTTCAAAGAGTTCTTTGTGGCTTTTAAACTTTTTCTCTGAGTCTTCGATAAGGTGTGTGTTTTTATAAAGAAATTCATCCCTGAAGTTCTTGAAATCCTTTAAAAAGTGACCTTGGGGCAACGGTTTCAGAAACTCTATAGAGATTAGTTCATCGTATTTACTAACTAATATCTTGTTCATCAAAACAAAACAGGTATAAAAAAGCAATCCTTCTTCCAATGATATTTCTAAGCTTTTATTTGGCTTTGCAGCAATAAGTTTCTTTGTTAATTTAAACACAGAATCTTGGTTGACCACCCCCTGAAAGTCAACGGGACACTTATTTCCATTTTCATCAATCCTTAGGTGAGCGAGAATAAATGTAACAACAATCTTTAGGTGAAACCTGTAATCTGCCTTTGTGGGGATGCTCAATGATACTGACATAACTCATTTATTTCGGTTGAAAGTACGGGTATTATAATTGGCAGGTCGATAATATAATTTAATGAATGGGGGCTTGGATGAAAAGAAAGAAAAATAAGCAGATATGCACGAATAGATATAGTAGAAATGGTTTTCTATATTTTTAGGTTACTATATTAATTACTGTCGGCTATTTGATTTAAGGCACATTTCGAACCTAGTGAACGTCATTTCGACGATAGGAGAAATCTCACCAAACCGAACCTACGTCATCTCGACGATAGGAGAAATCTCAATTTATCTTGAAACTGGATTTGTCAGTCAAATGTTCATTATAACTCGATTAGATTTCTCCTTTCGTCGAAATGACGGCTAGAAGATGCACTAGAATGAGGTAAACTACAAATTAGCGGATAGACATTACCAGATGTTTGTTGGTTTAATAGCTACTTCAACGCATCGCCATTAAAAGAAAAAGGCAACAGCAAACTAGATTGTTTGATAACTAAAACCTTGCCCTCCATCCCGCAAAGCAACAACCTGATAGGCTGGTTTACACGGCTTTCGTACTCTTGCAAAGCCTGCCTGCACATACCACACGGACTTAAGGGAACATTGCTGGTGCCATTAAGATTATGGTAACTAATTGCAATGGTTTTGATGGGTTCGTTGGGAAACAATTGTGCAACGGATGCCAGAAGAACCCGCTCGGCACAAATACCAACGGGGTAACTAGCGTTTTCTTGATTGCTACCCGCCGCAAACTTGCCAGAATTAAGCTCGGCATAAGCCCCTACCAAGAAGTTAGAGTAAGGCGCATAAGCCAACTTGGTGGCTTTACGGGCTTCTTTAACCAACAAAGCATCCGAAAGAGGCAAGTCCTCAATAGAATCATACTCTTCGTATTCAAAGCTGTGCTTCTCTTTTGAGACTCCCATTGGTATTAATTAATGAAGTTAAAGATACGTTTCCAACGTGGGCCATCGTTCCAACTGAACCATATCAGCGACGCCTTCCCAACTACGTGCGTCTCAGGAACAAAGCCCCAGTAACGGCTGTCTTGGCTACGGTGGCGATTGTCGCCCATCATCCAATAGTAGTTGTATTTGGTAGTATAAGTAGTTGTTTCCTTTCCGTTGATGATGTATTTGCCATTCGATTCCTCCAACGTGTTGTTCTCGTAGTTGGTAATCAGCCTTCTGTACAAGGAGATATTTTGCGGGGAAAGGGTAATTGTTTCACCTTTCTTTGGTATCTCAATTGGGCCATAACTATCCACGTCCCACTTGCAATTAATGGTATCGTAAGGGAACATATCGGCATCCACGCCTTCTTTTAACAGTGGGCTGATTGATTTTACATTAGGCAAAGCCTTTACTTTGTTGTAATTATCCAACGTAAGGTTCAGCATACAATGCAATCCACTACTACTGTCCTCGCCATAATCCCCGTCCTTGTTGAAACGTACATTATGTTCATCATCCACCTGAATCTTTATCCCTAAATCTTTCTCTAAAAACTCTGTTGTAAATGGTGTGGATAGACTTAGTTGATAATCTGTTTGTGCATCCACAGGCTTGTATGCCAACTGATTATTGATGTATAATATGCCGTGTTTCACCTGCAACACATCCCCGCCAACTGCCACACAACGCTTAATATAGTTATCTGTCTTGTCATAAGGATGCACCAAAATAGGAAACTCGGCCATCAATGCCTCCCTGTTTCCCTTGTAAACCGAGCGCAACACATCGTAATAAGGTTGCTTGCTGCCATAATCCGGAAGGTTTATAATCGTATCTCCCGCAGGGAAATTAAATACCACCACATCATTTCTTTTTACCTCCTGAAACCCTGGCAAACGCTTATAAGGAAGCTGCACCAGTTTGGTGTAAGACGGCGTGGTAATGGAACCGGGCATTGTATTGTGCACAAAAGGAAAAGATATTGGGGTAATAGGAATGCGTGGCCCGTAACTCATTTTGCTTACAAACAGAAAGTCATTGATCAACAATGTGCGCTCCATACTTCCTGTTGGGATAACGTAGGCTTCAAACACAAACGTCCTGATTAGCGTAGCAGCCACCACCGCAAATACGCCCGCATCAATCCATTCCCTCGATTGAGGTTTTTTGTAGGCAACCACCGCTTCATGCCCATACCATTTGTCTTCTTTATTGAATCCAATATATGGAAAGTATATAAAAGGGAACAAAGTAACCAACGCATGATCCAATAAACTGAATCTTTTAAAGTTCATTAGGAAGACAATCGTAATCCAGATGGTAATGAACTGACCTGCAATGGGTATTAATTGTAGCCAAAACCAAGCTTTCTTTATACCGCATTTCTCAACAATCAACCAAGTATTATAAACAGGAACAAACGCTAAGAGAGGGTTTATACTGGCCTTTTTAAACAATCCATACATTCCCACATGCCAACCAATTACGCCGATAATAAAGATGAATAAACCCATAATATTTTTTTAAGACAAACAAAAGTAAAGGTATAAGGCTATGGAAAATGAAATGTGTGTGATAAACGGTGGCTTTGGGTAGTTAAATTAATGCAAAACAACTTTTTATTATGCGATGGTTTGGTTGAAGGGCAAGATTTATAACCTTGTTTTTAATTTGCAATTAGTTTCGATAAAAGAAACCAATAGCTGCTCAAATGGCATTTTTGCTTTTGCTTTCTGTCAACACTTACCTTCGCCAAGTATATGAAGGCAAGGACAATAAAAAAGGATAAGGTCAATATAATAACGCTGGGTTGTAGCAAGAACTTGGTGGACAGCGAGGTGCTGAGTGGACAACTGGTTGCCAACGCAATAGATGTGGTGCACGAAAACAAAAAGCGGGACCATAATATTGTGGTGGTGAATACCTGTGGTTTCATTGACAAAGCGAAGGAAGAAAGCATCAATACCATACTTGATCAACTGGAACTGAAACGCCGTGGCAAACTGGATAAAGTATATGTTACAGGATGCCTCAGCGAAAGATACCGCAGTGATTTAGAAGCGGAAATGCCCGAAGTGGATGCTTGGTTTGGCACAATGGAACTGCCATTGATGCTGAAACAATTTGAAGCTGACTATAAAACAGAATTGATTGGTGAGAGATTATTGAGTACCCCGCAACACTATGCTTACCTGAAAATTAGTGAGGGCTGCAACCGTACTTGTTCCTTTTGCGCCATTCCGTTGATGCGTGGTCAACACGTTAGTAAACCCATAGAAGAATTGGTGGCTGAGGCAGAAGGATTGGTAAAGAAAGGGGTTAAGGAAGTGATGTTGATAGCGCAAGAACTGACTTATTACGGCTTGGATATTTATAAAAAGAGGGAATTGCCTAGACTATTAAATGCTTTGGCGGATGTGAAAGGGTTGGAATGGATAAGATTGCATTATGCTTATCCATCAAAATTCCCATTGGAAATATTAGACGTGATGAGAGAGCGGGAGAATATTTGTAAGTACCTCGACATGCCTTTGCAACACGCCAGCAACAATATGTTGAAGGCAATGAAACGCAATATAACCCGTGAAGAAATGAGTGAATTGATTCATGAAATAAGGGAAAGGGTGCCGGGTATTTGTATCCGAACTACTTTGATTGCTGGCTTTCCAGGAGAAACAGAGGAAGATGTGGAAGAACTAAAGGCGTTTTTGGTGGAGCATAAGTTTGATAGGGTTGGCATATTTAGTTACAGTCACGAGGAGAACACATCTGCTCATTTGCTGGAAGACAACATTGACCAAGAGACTAAAGAACTGCGTGCACAAGAGATAATGGAAGTGCAACAGGAAATTAGTTTGGAGAAAAACCAAGAGAAGGTTGGCAGGATCATGAAGGTTATGATTGATAAAAAAGAAGCAGGCCGCTATTTGGGAAGAACTGAATTTGATAGCGTCGAAGTAGATAATGAGGTGATAATTAACAGTAAAAAGAAACTTTCTATCGGCGAATTTGTAATGGTAAAGATTACAAAGGCTTTCGATTACGACTTGGAAGCCGAACTTGTTTAGGTATTATTTATAATAATTATGATTCATCACGCTGATGCACTGCATGACACAAAGAAGAAAGAAGCTATCAAAGTTTCTTATGAATCCACAGGGTTCTTTTCCAAATTAGTTGCCGATTATGTTGCTGGTGATGATAAACTGAAAGGGTTTTACAAGCATCCAGTATCTATTGAGGGCATCAAAGCATCTATTTTAGCAAGGAAATCTTTTAAAACTAATCGGAAGTTATTGGTAGATGAATTAACCAAACAATATGAAGGGATACATTTAAATGCCCTTCAAGAACAGAACTTGCAATCACTTTTAGGAGAAGATACTTTCACGATTACTACTGCACATCAGCCTAATATTTTTACCGGACCACTATATTTTATTTACAAAATCATGCACGTCATCAAACTTGCTGATGAACTAAAGATTCAGTTTCCAGAATATGATTTTGTACCCGTTTATTATATGGGCAGTGAAGATGCAGACTTGGATGAGTTGGGATATATAAACTTGAATGGCGAGAAATTAACTTGGCAAACCAAACAAACTGGCTCTGTCGGAAGGATGAAAGTAGATAAAGCCTTATTGCAAATCATTGATTCAATAGCAGGGCAAATAGCCATCCATCCTTTTGGCGATGAACTAATTAACCTTTTTAAGCAATGTTATTCTCTTGGCAAAACCATACAGCAAGCTACATTAGAGTTAGTGAATACACTCTTTGCTGCGTATGGATTGCTGGTAGTTATTCCTGACAATTCAGCTTTGAAGCAAAGTTTTAATGCTGTGATAAAGAAAGAATTGGTAGAGCAATTCTCCAACAAAGCTGTCACTGAAACAATCAACGAACTAAGCAAACACTACAAAGCGCAAGCAGGCGGCAGAGAATTGAACCTGTTTTATTTGATAGATGACAAGAGGGAAAGGATAGAGTTGATAAATAAAAACTATATCGTCTCAAGCTTAAATAAACATTGGACTTTAGATGAAGTATTACAAGAATTGGAACAATACCCTGAAAGATTTAGTGCCAATGTAATCTTGAGAGGAGTATTTCAAGAAACAATCTTACCTAATATTGCCTTCATCGGTGGTGGCGGTGAGTTGGCTTATTGGTTAGAACTAAAGAAAGTATTTGAAGCTGCGCAAGTACCTTATCCAATGATTATCCTTCGTAATTCTTTTTTATTAGTAAAGAAAAGTTTTACGGAAAGGATTGAAAAGCTTGGATTTACAATAGAAGATTTCTTTGCTGATGAAACATCTTTAATAAATGCATTAGTTTATCAAAATTCAACCAATAAATTGTCACTAGACACAGAGATAGAGGGCATTAAAGCTATTTATAATCAGATAAAAAACACTTCTTCTTCAATAGACACCACCCTTTTGCCGCACATAGATTCTTTGCAGAAAGGAACTTTAAGAAAGATAAATGAGTTGGAGAAGAAAATACTTAGGGCAGAGAAAAGGAAGTTCAGCGACCAGCAACATCAAATAACAAACATCAAAAAAAACTTATTCCCTAAGGATAATTTGCAGGAAAGGATTGATAACTTTTCAAGCTATTATGCCCTTGAGGGGAATGAATGGTTGCAAACTATTTATGACTATTCAAATGGATTAGAACAAACGTTTTGTATTCTAAAATACTGACACCTTAATTCCTTTCACAATTCTATTTATATTTGTCCCCTTATCTTCAACCCAATTTTATTAAAATAATTTATGAGTATAGCAAGTCTTTGGCCCTCTTTTGGTGAAATACCCATTATTAAAACACCTAAAATCATTCTTCAAGAACAAGCAGTCCAACTTGAGAAAGTTACCTACGGGTATATCAACACTGAAATCATTACCTCTGCTCATCCAACATTATTGAATAAGATTTCTCATATTCTTAAAATAACCGCCCCAAAAGTGGAAGGTTATAGTACAATAGTTGTTCAGTTGGATCATGATATGATAAAAATATATCCAATTACCGTAACCTCTCGAATAAAAGCTATGCCTATAGCTTACAATGCTTCTAATGAGGAGGAGCTTCTTTTATTACTTACTAAAGTATTTGAAGAAAAAGAAACAATCGATACCGTACAAAGCTTATTGACCCAGAGTAAATCTAACGAAAGCTATTCAAAAGTGTCTTAGTATAGAGATTATTCAAACAAAAAAAGCAGCCAATTGGCTGCTTTTTTTGTTTGTTGTATGTACGGTTTATAAACCTAAGAATCCTGTTTTCTTTAATGTCTTAACCCCTTCTCCAATTTTAAATCCATTGTGATAAATGAGAATCTTATAATCTCCAACTTGGTATTTACCACTAATATTTTTCCAATCAACGCTCACCGGAGTACGTTTGCCTTGTTCGTAGTTTACTTCTACTTTACTTGTATAAACTTTTGCATCCCCTTCCCTACTTACAAATGTAGAACCATCGGTAATGGCTTTTCCATCGGGTCCAGTTACTGCAATGTATATTTGTTTAGTTCCACTTGGGGCAACCATATTCTCGTCCAAATCAAAAGTAAACCTAAGTAAATCAGCTCTTTTGGCTGCTGTAGTTTGTATTTCCTTACCACTGCTTTTCTTTTCTATCGCAAGGATTGCAATGTTGGAAGCATGTAAAGTTGATGCCAAATCTTCTACATTTTTCTTAGCCGCTTCGGTGGTTGTCAGGTTTTGCTGCAAGTTTTGTGTAGCAGTTGTCAAGCTATCTTTCTGCGTACTCAATTGAGCATTTGCAGTAGATAATACCTTGTTTTCACCTTTCAACTTCTCAATTTGTGCAGAGTAATCATCCACTTTCCCATTCAATTCAGCAATCATTTCCTTTGCTTGTTTCAATTCTTCGGCAGAAGCATTCTTCTTGGTTAAGATACTCCTGATGTTTTGTTTCAGGGTAGATATTTCATTATTCTGCGAAGCCAAAGCACCTTGAAACTTGGTATTACTAGTCTGCAAAGAGTCCAACTTTAGGCTTGCATTGTTAAATGCTAGCTGTATGGAGTCCTTCTCGGTACTCACCGTCAATATTTGTGTGTCCTTTTGTACTATAGTTTCCTTAGTTTTACTTTTATCGTAAATAATATAGCACCAAGTGCCTAGTAATAATGCAATCAAGATGCCATACCATAATTTACGACTGTCGGGTTGTTGTGAACCATTTTCTGTGCTCATGTTTTTTTTATTTAAAAGTTTTAAAAAAAGTTTATGCTAAGTAATTTGTTTGTGTTAGACATAGAAACTGTCCCTCAATATGAGGACTATGATTTGTTACCTCCATCATGGCAAATACTCTGGTATGATAAAATTTCGAAAACCGTGCCAGAAAACACCCCGCCCAAAGAAAGTTATTTGCAAAAGGCTGGAATACTTGCCGAGTTTGGCAAGATTGTATGTATTTCCACTGCCTTCTTTTTCGATGATACCAATAGGAAAACAGCCTTAAAAGTAAAGAGTATTTATGGGGATGACGAAAAGGAATTGCTAATTTCCTTTATTGGATTGTGCAATAAAGTTTATGCCCGCGACCCTCATTTTCAGTTTGCAGGACATAATATCAAGGAGTTTGACATACCTTATATTTGTAGGCGGATGGTTGTAAATGGGGTTCAGTTGCCAGAATATCTACAAATACATGATAAGAAGCCATGGGAACTGAAAATGTTTGATACTTTGAATTGGTGGAAGTTTGGCGACCATAAAAACTATATTTCCTTGCACCTTTTGTCTAATGTTTTAGGTATTCCCACTTCAAAAACAGATATGGATGGCAGTATGGTGCAGCATGTTTATTATAAAGATAAGAACATAAGGCGCATTGCCGATTATTGCGAACGGGATGTGATTGTAACCGCCAATGTTGTGTTACGTTTCCTCAATCTTCCTATTCTTAAGGACGAATCGGTGGTTATTGTACCATGATTTTATATATTTATACCAGTGATTAAATGATTTAAATGAAAAAAATGATTCAAGCCCGCAATATCTGTGGCTTCTATGTCTTTTCTTCTTACAAACAAATCTCTTTTGAGTATAAATAGATAAAAAAACTAAAAATACAAGGTAAAGTCTTCACAAATCAGTTTATACTATTCATAACTGCTTTATTATCCATGATAGTTTCTCAAAAAAGTTGTTCAATTGCCCAATTTCTATGTTCATTTGCCCAATTTCTTTGTTCTTTAACCCAATAACTATGTTCATTTGCCCAAAACGGGTGTATTTTCAGGTAAAACCTTGTATCTTTTACCTAATATCTTACCATTTATGCCTAAATCAGCAATATATTAGGCAATTGAACATAGATATTGGGCAATTGAACAACATTTTTGAATAAATGACAAGTATTCTGGGCAATTGAACACATAAATTGGGCAAAAGACAAACAATATTGGATAATTGACAGATGTTTTTGGACAAATGACAACTAATAATGGTTAATTGATAATTAATAATGTAAAATAATACAACCCAAGTAAGGTTTGAAAGTGCCGTTAGGTACTAAATATTGGTAGTAACTTAGCAAATGAGTGAATCAAAGTGCCGTAGGTACTAAATATAGTTACAATAAAATAATTTCATAGCATACCAATGAACTTTATTGAGCCAATATATCGTCCCCAAAGGGACTTTTGAACTCCTCCTGATTATTTTTCTACCAATATTTAGTACCTAACGGTACTTATTTGCATTATTTAAAACCCTTCATTCACACAAGGTTATAGAGTTAGAATTGTACAACTATTCTCCACCATTGGGCCTTTGAAATAAAATATTTTAGAATGACCCTATATATTCAATCAAATTATCTAGGTTTATTGGATGCTTAATTTACAATTAGCATATAGGCTACATTTGCAGGGATGTCAGCAGAGAAAATTTTACTTGATTTAAAGAATAAAAAGTTTAAGCCAGTCTATTGGTTAGAGGGAGATGAGCCATATTTTATTGATGAAATAATGACTTATGCCGAGCATAAAATACTTTCGGAGAGTGAGGCGAGTTTTAACCTGACCATTTTTTATGGAAGGGATGCAAATTGGGCTGATGTGTTGAATGCTTGCAAACGTTATCCCATGTTTGCCGAGCGTCAGGTTGTATTGCTGAAAGAAGCGCAAAACATGAAGGATATTGAAAGATTGGAGAGTTATATTGACAATCCCCTCACTTCCACATTGTTTTTTGTAAGCTATAAAGAGAAGAAAATTGATGGAAGAGGCAAGCTTGCCAAGATATTAAAAACCAAATGCGAGCTACTGACCACCAAGAAAATGTATGATAACCAACTGCCTGATTGGGCGACAGGCATGATACAATCACTTGGGCTTAGCATCAATCAGAAGGCGTTATTATTGTTGGTAGATCATATTGGCAACGACCTTAGTAGGATGCAAAATGAGATTGAAAAACTGGCAGTGAACCTGAATGGCAGGAAAGGCATCACCGAAGACGACATTGAAAAATACATTGGCATCAGTAAGGAATTCAATGTATTTGAATTGCAAGATGCGTTGGCAAAAAAGAACTTACCTAAAGCCATCCGCATCAATCAATACTTCGCCGCCAACCCAAAAGCAGCCCCAATACAGATGGTTTTACCTGCCCTCTACAACTTTTTCAGCAAAGTTTATATGGTGTTTGGCGCGGGAACAAATGATGAAAGGGCTATTGCCACAACAATTGGTGTGAACCCCTTTTTTATGAAAGATTATATGGCTGCGGTAAAGAATTATGGGCAACAAGGCACAGAAACCGTGCTTCTGTTGTTGCATGAGTATAATTTACGCAGCATCGGGATCAATGATACCGGCACAGACGATGGCGAATTGATGAAAGAATTAATTGTGAAGATGATAGCCTGATGTGCAGAATATCTTTCGCCTAAACGAGTTCCAATTCGGATGATTTACTGAAGTATTGGGTAATAATCAACTCGATATTTAGGTAACTATTCTTGAGATACTTTTTTATAGTATCCGATTTTACCCATTTGATTTCTGTTATATCCTCATCTATTTGTGGAATGACAACTTGATTACTGTTAGCCTTCATTGCATACCAATGACTCTCTTTTATGGCTTGCGATTGTATATATTTATCAAAATATTCGTGTTGTGTAATGCCTATAAAACCTCCAAGCACTACTTCTTTTAGTCCAGTTTCTTCTTGAACCTCTCTTATCGCACAAGCCTCAATCGTTTCTCCCTCATCCAACTTTCCTTTAGGCAAATCCCATTTATTTTGTCTGAAAATCATTAGCAATTCATCCTTCTCATTCCAGACAAGACCACCTGCAGCTATTATTATTGGTATATTCATATTGTAAAAATAACAAAAATGATTCCAAAAAAGTTTAATAAAGATTTAAGTTCAAAATTTACCCTTTACTTTCGTGTTATGACTAGTAAAAAATCAGTTGCAGAGAAGTTATTACAAGTAAACGCGGTAAAATTAAGTCCCGAAAATCCTTTTACATGGGCAAGTGGCTGGAAAAGCCCCATTTATTGTGACAATCGTAAGGTTTTATCCTTCCCTTATGTCAGGGAATTTATTAAAAGTGAGTTGTGCAATGTAATTTTCTCACAGTATCCCGCTGCTGAATGCCTTGCTGGCGTTGCAACAGCGGGAATTGCCTGGGGAGCGATGGTAGCCGATCAATTAAAGCTGCCGTATATATATGTTCGACCGAAACCGAAGGAACATGGGTTGGGAAATCAAATAGAAGGTGCATATACTGCCGGACAAAAGGTTGTTGTGATAGAAGATTTGATTTCTACAGGTAAAAGTAGCCTACAAGTGGTTGAAGTTTTACGTGCAGCAGGGATGGAAGTAGTGGCAATGGTATCTATTTTCAACTATGGTTTTGATGTTGCAGTACAAGCTTTTGCAAATGCCAACGTACCGTATATTTCTTTGAGCGATTACAAAACCTTGATTGGTTTGGCAGTAGAAAAAGGTACTATCTCCAAAGAAACTGAGGAAATATTGTTGAAATGGAGCAACGCACCCTCTGAATGGGGCGTGTAATTATTCTGCCACAAAGGCACTGAAAAAGAAAGAAATGCAAGAATTTATTTGATATTCTCTTTTTTTTCAGTTTCTCAGTGGCAATTTTCTTTAAATAATAATTGATAAACATGAGAAAGATAATTCTTTCAACAGTATTGTTTCTATTGCTTGCTGCAAAAACAAATGCGCAAGTAATGGCTGCCAAACCAGAGTGGGTTACAATAAAGTCCGCAAACCTGCATTGTTGGGAGTGCAAAGAGCGTTTGGATAATTATTTGTTTCAAGAGAACCGTGCCAATATGGAAAACGGTATGCTAAAATGGACATTCAACCTAATAAATGGTGAAATAAAAGTGCAATACCTGCCAGACAGGGTAAGTGTTGATGATATACGTACCGCCATGAACAATGCCGGCTTTGATGCAGACACGGCAAAAGCTGAACCTTTCGCTTATGCCAAGCTTCCTCCGGCATGTAAATATATTTCTGAGGGTGGTGGCCCTAAAAAAGGAGCACCTTGCCATTTGCCACCTAACTAATGGTTAAATTATTAATGATAAATGGTTAATGCAAAAAGCCCTTGAAGGATTTACTTCAAGGGCTTTTTATTTAAGACTTATTGCTTACAACTTACGACTTGAGTATCCTACCAATACTTATACCCCAACAACCTTGCTAATTCCACCTTAGCCAAGCACAATTGATATTGATACTGTAGTTTGGTAAGTTCAGCCCTTTGTAGATTGGTACTTGCATTGGTCAATTCAAGGTTGGTACCTACACCATTCTTAAACCTGTTTTCTGCAAGTGTATTGGCATATTTCGCTTCATCAATTTGTCCTTCTGTATTTTTTATACGCTCCAAATTAGAAGAAAGGTCAGTTAATGCTTGCTCAATATCTTTTCTGTAATTACTATTCAATGTTTCTATTGCCAATTCATTTTGCTTAACCAACGATTCGGATAAAGCCACTTGCTTTTTAGTTCTGCCACCCTCATAAATAGGAATCTTCAAGGCAACACCAGCATTATAATTAAACTTCATCTCATTAACCGCAGGCACGTAGCCATTTTTAACTCCAGCTTCGGCACCAACAACCACACTTGGCTTTGCACCTAGTTTAGAAATTGCCAAATCATTCTGAGCCTCCTTAATTTTATCCTTTGCCAATAGAAAGTCTGGATTGTTTGCCTGTGCATCTGCAACTGCAGTTTCAATTTCCTTCAAAGGAATATCAAAGTCGAAAGCATTGCCGCTCGTTTGTTTTAATCCTGTGGTGTAAGCCAATAGATTTTGTTGTTTAATAAGACTATTCTGCAAATCAACTTTACGATTTTGTTCTGCATCAATCTGTGTTTTGATACTAAGGATATCTATTTTCAAAGCATCTCCATTGTTGTATTTATTTTGAACGAAAGCCTCATTTTCATTCAAAAACCTTAATACACTATCTTGAATACTGATGGCATGTTGCAGGTAAACAATGTTGTAATAAATAGTAGAAACCTGTGCTGCAAGTTGATACTTGGCATAAGCAACATTGTGTTCTGCATATTGAATCTCTGTTTTAGACTTTTCAATATCTGCTTTAAGTCTTCCAAAATCAAACAACAGATAATTTACATCACCATGACCATCCAGACTATGTACGGGTGCAAACTGAAACTCTTTTCCTCCCAAAGGAATTTCAATCTTTGGTTCTACAAACCTATAAGCCACACTTGCATCTACAGTTGGGCTATTGATACTAGTTATATCTAACTTTTGTTTGGCAGTAGCTACTGTATTTTCTACTTCTTTAATCCTTGGAAAGTAAGAAAATGATTGATTGATAAAAGATTTCAACTCACTATTGGCAGTCACCTGCGCCTGTGATGAAGTGACAACCATTATTAGAAATAAAGCGATAAAAATTTGTTTCATACTTATACTTTGTAATTATTAATTCAAAAAATTGATGGTTCAAATAATTGACAATTATTCATTATCAATTATTCAATTATTTAATGCGCTTCAGCAGCAGCTTTCTTCATTGCATCCAACTCAGCTTGTGTTTTCTTTTTAGCTGTAAGGAACATCGTCAAAGGCAATACCAACAAAAAGAAAATAGCAATAAGCCGGAAAGTATCCAGATAAGCAAGGTAATATGCTTGCCTTTCCACCGTTGCATCCAAAGTAGCCAATGCCCTTTGTGCTGCACCAGCAAAGTCGCCTGTTTTACTGATGATTCCTTGAGTAATAGTGTTCAACCGTTCAGTCAAGGCAGGAGAATTAGCTGGCATTGCACTAACAAGATTCATTCTATGATCGGCATATCTATTAGAAATGTAATTGTTTGCCATCGCAATACCAAAAGCACCTCCCAATTGCCGTATCATATTGTTTAATCCAATGCCAGTAGCATAATCTTTAGGCTGTAAGCCAGCCACCGCCTGATTTATTAATGGCAATTGACATAAGGCTATCCCTACTGCACGAACCAACAATGGATAAAAGAAATCGCCCCTTCCTACATCCAAACTAACGCTTGCACTCATCATACTATAAATAGAAAACAAGATATAGCCTATGATAATGAGTGGTATTGGCGACAATCCTTTGCTCATCGCTATCCCAATTACTGGCATCAGGAAAACACAACAAAGAGTAGGTGCTAATAGCGTAAGCCCTGTTTCATAAGCGGTGAAGCCTAGTACCCTTTGCGCCAATACGGGGAATACAAACACAGAAGTGTACAGCCCAAACCCCGCCACAAAAGTGAATATGGTAGTGAACGCTAGGTTGCGGTTTTGCATTACCCGAAGGTTTACCGCAGGCTGTTTGATATTTAGCTCGTAGATAATAAATGCCACCAAACCAATAAAAGCAAATACAGAACAATACCTGATTATTTGACTACTGAACCAATCTTCGCTCTCGCCACGTTCCAATACAAACTGTAGACAACCTATGCCTACCATTAGTAATAGTATACCTGTGTAATCTATCTTGATACTATCTTTCTTTTTGCCCTCATTTGGCTTTTGTTTGATGAAAGTAAGTGAAAGGACTGTAGCGATAATCCCAATAGGGATATTAATCATAAAGATTAACGGCCAAGAAGCGTGGTCTATAATATAACCACCCAAGGTTGGTCCCAATGTTGGACCTAACACGATACCCATTCCGAATAAGCCAGATGCTTTGGGTCTATCTTTAGGTTCGAATGCATCAAAAAGAATTGCTTGTGAAGTTGATAGCAATGCACCGCCACCGATGCCTTGTACAAACCGCCATAAAATTATCTCCACAAGTGAATGTGACTGTCCACATAAATAGGATGCCACCGTGAAGACAATCATCGAAACGATATAATAATTCTTTCTACCAAAGTATTCAGCAAGGAAGCTTGTTAGTGGAATAATTATCACGTTTGCAATGGCATAAGAAGTAATTACCCAGCTAATATCCTCGATGCTTACCCCAAGGCTGCCGCTCATGTCATTGAGTGCCACGTTTACGATAGACGTGTCAACCAATTCCATTATGGCAGCAGATATAGTCGTGATGACTATGATTGCCCTAGCCAAACCAGTGGGATACACTATTGGCTGCTGCGCTGCGTAAGATGACGACATTTAAATTAATTTATAATTGTTAATTGACAATTGATAATTTGATTATGCAATACTTTTAGACGTCTTAATGATGGATGTAAGTAGTTTTAAAAGTTCCACGCAATCAAAATATATACTGTCATAATGTTCTTTTTCCAAATAACCAGATTGTTCTAACAGCTCTAACCAATAAGCAGTTTCGTTTGCTTCTTTCAGACTAACACTCAATTTGTGAATAAAGTCAAGTTTGCTTTCTGCTTGTTCACTTTCTCTAATGTTTGCTCCGATTGAAGTACCACACCGCAACATTTGTTTAGAAAGGACAAACTCTTTTTTATTGCTTTTTAAATACTCATAGCATTTAATAACCCTAAGCGCAAATGCAAAACTTTTATTTCTAAGAACGTTGTCAGACTTCATATTAATTGATATTTTACAATTGATAGTTGATAATGCTTCACTCCGTCTTTAATAAATATCAATAACTCCAGACCTAAATTATCAATTATCAATTGTAAATTATCAACTATTTCGCTGCTACCACATAAACACTCAACCCTGCCCTAAGGATGTCTTTGTGTTTGGCAACATCATTTATCCAAATCTTTACCGGAACACGTTGAGTTACCTTAACGAAGTTTCCACTGCTATTATCTGGAGGCAATAATGCAAACCTTGCACCTGTTGCGTCACTAAGGCTAGCTACAGTACCAGTTAGTTTCAAATCAGGATAGGCATCTACCCTTAAATCTACTTGTTTACCCTCAGTCAATGAAGCTATTTGGCTCTCTTTGAAGTTAGCAACTACCCAAAACGTAGTATCGTTTACAATAGAGAACAATGGCGTACCTGCTTGTACAAACTGACCAACGCTTACATTCTTTTTACCAATCTTTCCTGCTTGTGGAGAGTATATTTTAGAATAAGTTAGCTTCAATTTGATTTGATCTATCGCAGCTTGTTTCACTGCCATCGTAGCTTCTGCCCTTTTTACCGCAGATTGCAATACAGCAATACGGCTTTGAGCAGAGCCTAAATCATTGTGGGTATTATCCAATGTTTTGATAGCTGTTTCGTAAGCAAATTTGCTATCATCCAATTGCTTTTTGGTGATTGCCTCCGCTTCATACAGCTTTTTGTTACGGTTATAATCTTCCAATGCCTGTGCTTTTTTCACATCACTAATATCTATGTTTCCTTTGTTTACAGTAAGCGAAACTTCGGCATTATTCAAAGAAGCTTTTGTGTTAATGATGTCAACAGCAGCTTGTGCATACTCTGCATTGGCGGCTTCCAGTTGTGTTTGCAGTTCCGCATCATCCAATTCGGCAACTAACTCACCTGCTTTTACGGTATCATAATCATTTACTGCAATACTTTTCACATAGCCTGATACACGAGGCAACACAGGCGTTATCTGTGTTTCAATCTGTGCATTGTCAGTTGTTTCGTGGGTAAAAACAAATGAAAGTTGTTGGTAACCAAAATAACCACCAATAATCAATACTAGTGATAGTATGATTGGTCTTACAGGCGATGATTTCTTTTTCTCTTCCTTCTTGTGTTCTTTGTTGTGTACTTTTTCTTGTTCCATTTTTTATTGTTGTTTAATGATAAAATCTATTTTTCTTAACTTATTTTGTTATCAATTACCAATTGTCAATTATCAATTAATAAATGTACATGCATCATCCCTTGAATATGTTTAATCAACCGTTGCCTAAACTCCTCATCGGTATAAGGTTCGTTCGTTTCTGGTTTTTGCAGCAATTTGTTACAAAAACTTTTCGACATCATCACATAACTAATCGTACCAATCATCGAAGCCACTGTAAGCATCGGATCTACGTCTTTAAATACTTTCTTTTTAATGCCATTTTCTATTATTGCCGCAATATTTTTGGCATTTGTTGCAAAAGATTTGGTGAGCAACTGATGAATTTCATCCCTTTTTATGTCCATCAATTCTTTATACAGAAACTTATTAAAAGTAGCACCAGCCAATTTCCTGGTTACATAATCTTCTACCAGAATATCTATTTTATCTATTTCAGTTAAGGATTCGTTGGTCAGCATTTCCTCAATTTTGTCCTTCATGTAGGTCATCTTATCCTCAATGATTGCCTCCACCAGTTTCTCTTTGCTGCCAAAATAGTAGTTAATCATTGCCACGTTCACGTTAGCATCATGGGCTAGTTCGCGAATGCTCGTCCCTTCAACACCCCTGTCTGCAAACAGTTCAATTGCATGATTCATTATGTGTGATTTCTTATCACCCGCCATTGTAATTGTCTTTAGAAAGTGCAAATATCAAACAAACGTTTAATTAAATCAAACAATTGTTTAAATTTTTACCAAAATAATAAATGATGCTGTATCGGTTTTAACTCAAATTAGTTCCTCACCTTACGCAGACTTATCAACCTCTAATAAATTTACCACATAGGCAAAGTAGGCACATAGTATTGTAGTTTAGTTTACATAAGAACACATAGAAAAAAAGAGTTTTTTGGTTAATAATCCAGTCTATGCAACCTTAAAGTGAAACGTTTCTTGCCTTATATGACCTTTTCTATGTGCCTACTGTGCCTAGGTGGTTAGAATAAAGCCGCCAGTGTAAGTGTTGAAAAATATGCGTAACCTCAGTTACTAAGTATTTATATGCGTTTGCCCTGCATTACTAGGTCATTTTGTCAGTCCCCCTACACTTTTGCCTATCATTTCCTTTGTTTTTACAACACTTCGCCCCTCAAAACCAATTGTTTGCCAATGAAAGTGAATCATTGACCAATGATTTGCTTTTTCTCCCTACTAATTCCAAATCTTTGACCAATGATTTGCTTTTGTTCCCCACTAATTCCAAATCTTTGACCAATGATTTGCTTTTGTTCCCTACTAATTCCAAATCTTTGGTCAATGATTTGCTTTTGTTGCCTACTAATTCCAAATCTTTGGTCAATGATTCACTTTCATTGGCAAACAATTCGTTTTGAAGATAGAAGGATGGGAAATAGGGGGTAAAAAAGTGTAGTTTACAGCTAAATGAGCGTTTGTAAGGGGTATTTATCGCCCTTCATTACCCAAAACTTATTTTTTATTTATGGTAATAAGAGGCTGTATTTCCTTAATTTGCGATGATAAATGTATTAAATCATGGTATGCGGCAAATAAAATGACCACATAGGCAGAACAGACAGAAAGTCATGTTTAAAAGTATTTTATATAAATACTCAATGTTATTGGTTACATTTGAAAAGTTCTACTTAAGAAGGATATATTACTATCTATTAACCCATTAAATCTTATACGCATGGCTATTCAAACAAAGAGATTCGAGATGGGCATACATACAATTTCATTTAATTATGAAGATGCAGCCCCATGGACGGCAGAAGATGAAGCGTTGGAAAAAACACATATCGCGCTGGCGGAAAGGGAAATCATGATTAGGGACATGATGTCGAAATCACTGAACGATTATTCGCCAATAGATAAAGAAATACAGGATGTAAGGACATTTTTGCAGCTTGTAAAAGACTTATCCAAGGACGCAAGGGATGAAGCAGATTTTTATGTGGAGTCGATGATGCAAATGGAGGATTATGGGAAAGAATTATTGGGCGAAAAGGTAGACACGGCTGTAAAAGCTTTTGAAGAATACCATAAAAAATTATTGAGTCTAGAGCCCGGCATAACAAAATTATCTGCATTCATTAATGAATATGTTGAGATGGATGAAGATATGACCGATTGGAAAATTCATTCGGACATAAAAAGCAAACATTATAAGAATTGGAAAAATAACAGCATCGACATCTGTTCTTTTGATAAGGAGATGGATAGGTTTCAAGCTTTTACGAGTGTAACAAAGGATTCAAATAGTAGTATCTATCGATTGCTTGATGGATACATATTGGATTATAACAAATTGATGCTTGAAACTGAAGTTCAATATGGTATATGGGAAGAATTTGCGAAAAGGGTTGATTTATTGAATAAAATGGTGAGGGTAAAAGTACCCGCCATGAATGCTGATGATTTAAACCTTAATTAGATAGTAGATATTAGATAGTAGATAAGGAAAAATCCCTTGGAGAAATTAGCTTCAAGGGATTTTTATTTGCTAATATGTTCTTAATGCTTATCAATTGCTTGAACGATAAATGCAGTTACCGGTTAATAACAATATCTTCGCACCGATGGGACAGTTTGCACATGACACAGTGGTGCCAAAAAAGAATAGTAGCCTGAGCAAAAAGGAGCAAGTGGCTGATATGTTTGATAGTATTGCCATAAGATACGATTTCCTGAACCGTTTTTTAAGTGCCGGAATCGATATTACGTGGCGAAAAAAGGCAATAAAGCAATTGGCAGCTCTAAAACCACAAACGATTCTGGATGTTGCTACAGGAACCGCAGACGTTGCACTGATGACTTACGATATTTTACACCCTACTAAGATTATAGGCATAGATATCAGCGACGGCATGCTGGATTTGGGTCGGAAGAAGATAGTTGCAAGAGGTTTAGAGGCTAAAATAGAACTGTTTAATGGTGATAGTGAAAACATCGGTTTCGAAGCAAATTCATTCGATGCCATTACGGTAGCTTTTGGGGTGCGTAACTTTCAGAACCTATCAAAAGGGCTAGAAGAAATGAGACGGGTGCTGAAACCAGGCGGCAAATTGGTGGTTTTAGAGTTCTCGAAACCAAAGAATAAAATATTTAAGGGTTTCTATAACCTTTATATGAATAATATTGCACCGGGGTTTGGGAAACTCGTGGCTAAAAACAAAGATGCTTACCAATACCTAAACGATAGCGTGCAAGCTTTTCCAGAAGGGCAATCTTTTTTAGGGATTATGAAAGAAGCAGGCTTCACCCAGACTTATTTACAAACACTTACACTAGGAATATGTACCATTTATTGCGGAAACAAATAAAGTCGATAGTTTTTTTGACGAGCCTTTTAGCCTGTACGTCTATAATGGCACAGGATAAACAGATTTATAGGATTGAAGACGATGCTTTGCCATACTACTTTGGAATTACGTTGGGGTATAATTCCTCTTTTCTGCATCCAACCTTGTCAAATAAGTTTTTACAAAGAGATAGTGTTCAAGTAGCAAGACCAGGTGCAAGCGGCGGTATCACTTTAGGCTTTTTGGGAACATTAAGACTTAGCGATCGCTTTCAATTTCGCATCAATCCTCAGTTGATATTGGGTGGTTCAAAATATTTCAGCTATACTTTAAATCCAGACTCACTCGCTCCTAATGAAACCGAATATGTCACAAAAACATTGCCTTCCACATTGATTAGTTTACCAATACAAATCAAATTTAACTCGGACAGAATAGATAATTTTCGCTTTTACGCACTTGGAGGAATTAAATTTGACAAAGACATAAGCGCGAACTCAGCAGAAAGAACACAACAAGGATTGCTAAAATTGAAATCTACTGATTTTGGTGTAGAAACAGGGGTAGGATGCAATTTCTATTTGCCATTTGTAACCATTTCTCCAGAAATTAAATTCAGTTATGGACTAGATAATATTAATCAGCCCGACCCTAACCTGAAATATTCAGCAGTTTTCGACAAGATTCAATCTAGGATGATAAGCTTTTCTATTCATTTTGAGGACTAACAACTATTGAGTGCTGTTTTTTTAATAACGCCCCCTTTCACACAACTAAATACGCCTTATCCTGCAACGGCTTATTTAAAAGGCTTTCTCAATACCAAAAATATATCTTCTTTTCAAGCAGATTTAGGCATAGAAGTTACGCTTGCACTCTTTTGCAAGAAAGGACTGCAACAACTTTTTGATACTGCATCTAATAAATTATCTACGGCAACACTAAGCGACAATGCCACAAGGATATTTGCTTTGCAAGAAGATTATATCAATACAATTGATGAAGTAATTTTATTCCTGCAAGGCAAGAACCCTACCCTATCGCATCTTATCTGCAAAAGAAATTATCTACCCGAGGCTTCACGCTTTAATCAACTGGACGATTTGAATTGGGCGTTCGGCAGTATGGGAACGCAGGACAAAGCCAAGCATATTGGGACTATTTATCTAGAAGATTTAAGTGATTTCATTGCTGAGTGTATTGACCCGCACTTTGGTTTCAGTCGTTATGCAGAACGTTTGGGAAGGTCTGCCAATAGTTTTGATGAATTGTACGAAGCCTTGTATCAACCCTATACTTATATTGATGAATTATTAATAGCTATTCTTTCTGAAAGAATGAAGGAAATACAGCCGAAGCTTGTTGCCTTATCTGTGCCGTTTCCAGGTAATTTATATACTTCCTTTCGCTGTGCGCAATGGATTAAAGCAAACTATCCAAATGTAAAAGTAGCAATGGGTGGCGGTTTTGCCAACACTGAGTTACGTTCTTTGTCTGATGTGCGAGTATTTGAGTTTTATGATTTCATTACATTAGATGATGGTGAAGCCCCAGTAGAAAATCTAGTTTTTTTTATTGAAGGGACGACTTCTATTGATTCATTAAAAAGAACCTTCTTATTAATTGACAATAAGGTTACTTATATCAATAACAAATCCACTCCCGATTACAAACAAGGTCAGGTTGGTACGCCAGATTACAGTGATTTTCTATTGGATAAATACATATCTGCAATAGAAATTGCCAACCCCATGCACAGTCTTTGGAGTGATGGCCGATGGAACAAACTAACAATGGCGCATGGTTGCTATTGGGGCAAATGCACTTTCTGCGATATCTCATTAGACTATATACAACGCTACGAACCCATCATCAATGCACAGATATTATGTGATAGAATTGAAGCAATCATTGCCCAAACTGGGCAAAATGGTTTTCACTTTGTAGATGAAGCAGCTCCTCCTGCATTAATGCGGGCATTGGCAATAGAAATATTAAAAAGAAAACTAACTGTTAGCTGGTGGACCAACATCCGCTTTGAAAAAAGCTTTACGCTTGACCTATGTTTATTGCTAAAAGCATCGGGATGTATTGCCGTTTCTGGTGGATTGGAAGTGGCATCGGATAGATTATTGGAGTTAATAGAAAAAGGCGTTACCGTATCGCAAGTGGCTAGGGTAAATAGAAACTTTACCGAAGCAGGCATAATGGTTCATGCCTATTTGATGTATGGCTTCCCTACACAAACCATTCAAGAAACGATAGATTCGTTGGAAATGGTGCGGCAACTGTTTAAAGCAGGGGTTTTGCAATCTGCATTTTGGCATCAGTTTGCATTGACAACGCATAGTCCCGTGGGAAAGAATCCTACTAAATATGGTGTGAAGATAGAATCGGACAAACTTGGTTCTTTTGCCAATAATGATGTGGTTTATACCGATGCCACAGGCATTGACCATGACTCATTTAGCTTTGGTTTGAAGAAATCTTTGCTTAATTATATGCACAACCTCTGTTTAGAAGACCCGCTTCAAAAATGGTTTGAATTTAAAGTGCCTAAAACTAAAATTGCTCCCGATTATATCGCAAATGCTTTATTGGAGGAAGAACCTATCATCAATAAACCCAATAGCAAAGTGGTTTGGTTGGGCAAAGCTCCTTCAATTGAAATAATTACCAAATCAAAAAAAGGAAACCAATGGCAGATGGCTTCGTTGACTTTTCAATCAAAAAAAGAAAGTTTCAATATAAAAGTAAGTCAGCAAGAAGGGGAATGGTTAGTTGATATCCTTGAAAAATTATCCATCAATAATCCTAAAACATATATTTTACAAGAAGTAAAGGAAAGCTATGAAACTGTTGGACTGGAAGATTTTGAATTGTTTTGGGACAATAAGCCTATCAATACAATGAATAAAATTGGGTTATTGAAGATTTAAGATTGCCTTACCAGATAACTTCAACTGAATAGGATGCAAATTCCGCATCTCTTGAGATTAATGTTAATTCATTTGCTATTGCTTGGGAAATTATGAGTCTATCAAACGGGTCTTTATGTTGAAATGGAAGTGATTCTAAAATTGATAAATGTTTAAATGATATAGGTAATATCTCAATGTTGTATTCTTTTAAATAGCTTTCTAATGCAGAAGGTTTTACTTTTAGACTAAGTTTATTTAAACTGACTTTTATGGATGCCTCCCACAATGAAACAATACTGACCTGACAAACATTTGAATCATTCTCAATTATTTCCATTGCTTTTTTTGAAAGTTGATTATCCCCTGAAAGAAACCAAAGTATCGTGTGAGTATCCAATAGGTATGCCATTACATGTATTCTTTAAAATCTTCCAATGGTTCATCAAAATCTGGTGACATATACGTGACCACGCCTTTCATTGACCCAAACTTTCTTTTTTTAGGTTCAATGCCTTTTACTTTTTTTTCTTCAATGAAATCTATGAAGTCAACCACTTCTTGCTGATATTGTAATGGAAAATTCTTTACTTTCTCCAATATTGCTTCTGTTATCATATTCTAATAATCTAATTTCAAAATGAAAGTACAACTAAATTTTATTTCAAAGTAAAAAAGAAAAATTGATTACTTATAATTACTTCTTTTTAACAATGAGAAAAGAAACCTATTGTACTAGAATTGACACTCAATACAATGAATAAAATTGGGTTGTTGAGGTTGTGAGTGGTGAGTTGTTAGTGGTCAGTATATTCCAATGGTTCATTAAAATTAGGTTACTTGTAAACGACTAGGCTTTTTATTACCTAAACTTCCCTTTTTTCCTTAGCAGATATTGGAAATCGTCTTGAAGATATTGGAAATCGTCTAGACGATATTGGGAATCGTCTGAAAGATGTTGGGAATCGTCTGTAAAATATTGGAAATCTTCTGGACGATATTAGGAATTTTCTGGACGATATTGAAAATCTTCTGGACGATATTGAGAATTTTCAGGAAGATATTAGAAATCTTCTAGACGATATTGGAAATCTTCTGGAAGATATTGCGCTTCCGCAAAGCTTTATTGGTGTTCCTCTTCCTTAGCTATCTTTTCCTCAATCCTTCTATCCGGAACAAACCACATGCAAGCAACAAAGACATAACATGCCACTCCTACCCATGCATTTATAAAACTTCCGCCTATCCCTAGTGCATAAATAACGCAAGAGGTAACCCCCTTCTTATCTTTTCCTAGGGCTATGGCGAGTGTAGAAGTCTTTCCATTAACAGCTATCAGGCATTGTGCCAATATATAATAAGCCATGCCAGACATGAAAGAAACAACGCCATAAAGAGCTACGGGGATAGTTGCATAATGGTTTTCGCCCATGAAGGCAGTGACAAAAGGAAAGAGTGACATCCAAAAAAGCAAGTGTATATTGGCCCACAGAACACCACCGTTTACGTGCTTGGCAGCATGAATCATGTGGTGGTGGTTGTTCCAGTAGATACCAACATTTATAAAACTAAATATGTAGCTAAGAAAAACTGGAAGGATTGGCGTTAAAGCATCTAGTGAATCGCCATGCGGCACTTTCATTTCCAACACCATTATAGTGATGATTATTGCTATTACCCCATCGCTAAAAGCTTCCAATCTTCCTTTATCCATAACCCGATTTTGAATGATGATTAAATGATTTGAATGATTGAGATGATTAATTACCTAAATGATATTAATACCTAATGACTTCAAAATTGTATTTTGATACTTATACTAACTCAGCGGAAAGCTTACTACCATCTCGAATCCGTTACCTGGAGTCGATTTCATTGCCACAGTCCCATTGTGCAGCGATGCCCTGGTATTGATATTCTGCAACCCAACACCATTCCTTTTCTCTGTTAAATCACAGCCTTTGCCATTATCTTTTATAATAAGTTCCAGTCTATTCTTTTTGTTTGGACTCAACGACATTTCAACCTTATTTGCTTTAGAATGCTTGATAATATTATTCAATTGCTCTTGCGATATTCTGTATATCATCAATTTCAAATCGTCGTTTATCATTTCCTCCACAAAATCACCAAATGAAGTAGCGATAGCAATTTTATCAGTTGCCCTAATGTTACTTAAAACACCTTCTATGGCAGGTATCAAACCAATATTATCCAATGCAGGCGGAACAAGTCCTTTGGTTAATTTCCTAATTTCTTTGATAGATTCTGAAATGATGTCTTTGATGTATTTAAGTCTTTCAAAATCTATTTTACCAGTGCTGATTACATTATCCAAAAACAATAAAGCTGTTACCAATATCTGGTTGATGTTATCGTGAAGTTCCCTACCAAGCTCAGCCCTTTCAGCTTCCTGAGCGGATATTGTTGCAACAGTGATAGATTTTTGTTTTTCAAATTGCTCTTTTTCCAGTTGTTCTTGCAATTTTATTTTTTCGGTTACATCATTTATCTGTACCTGTCTTACGTTTCTGCCATCCATTTCGATATAATGAAATGAAATTTCCACCATCAAGATGTCACCTTTTTTTGTTTTGTGCGGCAATGGTGCAGACAATAGGTTTTTAAGCTCTTCTTCATCAGTAATTACGGGAAGCACCTTTCTGTCGTCAGGTCTTAAATCTACTATAGTTAGGTTGGTAAATTCTTCTTTTGTGTATTGATATTTTTTAACAGCAGCCTCATTACACTCTAAGATTCGTAGTGTATCGATATCATAGATATACATTGGGGATGGATTATTATGAAATATCTGACGGTATTTGGTCTCGGACGAAAGTAATTGCATCTGCGATTTCTTACGCTCTACGCTATACCTAACAGACTTTTCAAGAATGCGCTCATCAAATTCACCTTTTACAAGATAATCCTCAGCCCCCAAAGACAAGGCCTCGAGCGTGATATTAATATCGGACAAACTGGATATAATAACAACCGCTGCCGATTTTATTTTACCCTGAATGATATTATAAGAGGAAAGCCCCTCACTATCCGGCAAAAAGAGATCCAAGAAAATAACACTAGGCTTCTCTGTTTCCAGTATTTCTTGGGCTTGTGCAATTGAGGTTGCACGAAGAATCTTACCAATTTTAAGTGCTGAGAAATTTAAGTATTGTTCAAGCAGATAAAGATGGATGTCATTATCTTCAACAATTAAAATATCTATGGAAGTAATCATGTCCATCTTCTAAATTTTTTTGGGTATTGTAAAATAAAAAGTGGTTCCCTCTCCAACAACAGAAGTTACCCATATTCGCCCTTTGTGCTTCTCTGCAATCTTTTTACAAATTGCCAACCCTATACCTGTACCCGTAAATTGTGTTTTGCTATGTAAACGTTGAAATATTACAAATATTTTATCAAAGAATTTCTCATCGATGCCTATTCCATTATCTTTTACAGAAAACTCCCATTCTGTTTCATGTTCTTCTCCTTTAACGATGATATATGGCGGAACATTCGGCTTTTGATATTTGATTGCATTGCTTATAAGGTTTTGCAATAACTGTATCATCTGGGTTTTTACGGCATAAATTCTAGGTAGGTTCTCACTCACAATCACCGCATCGCTCAACTTAATCCTGCCTGAATAATTAAACAATACATCGTTTAATATATGCTGCATATCCACTTCTTCATTCAGCTTCAACTGAGTATTTACGCGTGAATATTCAAGCATATCCATTATCAATTGCTTCATCCTTTCCCCACCATCTACGGCAAACGTTATGTAAGTATTGGCAGTTTCATCTAATTGTCCCTCATACTTTCTTTTTAGCAACTGCAAAAAGCTAGTAATGGTACGCAATGGTTCCTGCAAATCGTGGGAAGCTATGTATGCAAATCTTTCTAGTTCGGTATTTGATGTTGCCAATTGTTCCGCTCTTTCGCTGAGGGTTTCATTCAGTTCTCTCAGTTGAAGTTCTTTGTTTTTTTGTTCCGTCACATCCTGCAAAGCCCCAATCATCCTTATAGGTTTTCCTGTTTTGGCATCATTCATTACAAATACTTTGTTCTGAACATATTTGTAACTACCATCAGAACAGATGCACCTAAATTCATCGCTAAAAGTATCAACACCCTTCTTTAAATGAGCAACTGCATTTGCTATGGCACGTCTTCTATCATCCGGATGCACTTTATTCCATCCCCACATATCAGTATCTACCACTTCTTCGCCTTTATACCCAAAAATAGAAGTGATTCCATTGTTCCAAATAACTTTCTTGGTGTTTAAATCACAATCCCAGATGGCATCGTTAGTTGCCATTGCCACAATATCATAACGCTCTTTACTAATTAGTATCTCTTCTTCTATTTTTTTATTGATAATAATCGTAGTGAGCAGGTTTCGTATTCTCTCGGCACTGTTCAATTCGGCTTGCGTTGGTTTTCTTGCCACTTTGTAATATACCCCAAAAGTCGCAAACACATCTTTTTCTTTGTTCAACAGGGGCATAGACCAACAAGCTTTAAAACCAAAAGAGGAAGCAATTTCCTTATACTCTTTCCAAATGGCACTGTTTTCTATATTATCAACAATGATGGGTTTTTTCGCATAAGCAGCCGCCCCGCAAGAACCCTGATTAGGTCCAATAGGAAAATCCTTTATTAGTTTAGCATAATCTTGAGGGAGTTGCTCGGTGTACCAATCATTCAATACGCCATCGTTCACATGCAACAGGCTACATATCATATCGGGGTGAATTTCCACCAATCCATCTATCAAAAAGGCAATTACTTCATCTGCCGAGGAACCGATGCTTGCATTCAGTTCCAAAGCCTGCTTTTCGAGATTAAAAAGTTGCTCTGCCCTTTTTTCTTCATTAATTATCTTAACAATACTAGACAATCCATTCTCATTAGGATAAGCTGTAACTTCCAGCCAAATATTGAACGGCTTATAATACATCTCAAAATCCACTTTCACCTTCTCTTCTATCGCCCTTCGAAACTCAATCAAGATAAGTGGCGCATTTGCCAAGTCAATCAAATCCCAAAAATTCCTACCAATAATCTGTTGTTTCTCAATTCCCCAAATACGCTCCACCACTCTGTTGCAATACACAAAATTCCAAGCATTGTCTATTGCAAAAAAGCCTTCTGCTATACCTTCCAGTATGTTGTCCTTCTCAACATAAGCCTTCGACAAGCTCTCCAGTATATCTTTTACTTCAAGTTCTATTTTAACCCTCTGGGTAATATCAGAAGCAACACCAAAAGCCCCAACAATTTTGCCATCCACATTAATAGGTAGGCACCTTACAGCAATATCCATTACAGTACCCGTTGCAGAAATAGCTTTTGATTGATACGATTGTACAATACCTCTTTTTACATCTTCAAAGCTTTTCAGTGCCTCCGCCAAATAATCTGGATGCACCAAATCCGTAAATTTTAGCGTAAGTAATGTTTGCAAATCGCACTCCGCCTTGGCTATCATTGTTTCGTTTGCGCTAGTAAAGTTTCCATCTAAGTCAACAGAGAATACGGCTTCCGGATTTAAATCAAACAATGATTTATAAACTTGCAGGTTGTAACTATGCGACTCTTCCATTTTTCTGTAATGTTTAATAAGCGATTCAGCAGTACCAGTTGAAGGGTTCTCTTGCATCATTTTGTTGAGGGATATTTAGTAAATTAAAAACAATTTTCCTTTATTTCTTCGCAATTACCTCTTTCTAATCATCAGTCATTAAATTCTTCAGAAAGTAACACTTTAGTAAATGAAATACTAATTATCCATCTGAAAAACAAACCAAATATAGTTGACAAATTAACTCGAAATAAAGAATGGCAAAGCTACTTGAAATCGGTCTAAAGCCATCGCCCGAACGATTCCCTTAAACTAGGGGGAAAGGTAGATGATATTTTTGGTATTTATTTCAAAAAGTTTAAATAAACGCCACTTTTTCCCTCAAGTAATAAACGATTTAGTATTTCAACTACCAATCAATAACCCATTAACCTTTTGCATCAACCTATTGCTGTTTAATAATTGGATTTAATCAATATATTTAAATCTAATTTTTGAATAAATCGAGTCATTTTTGGGTTATTTATATCCAAAAGCTGTCAACTTATTGCTGAAAGCAACCAAGTTATGTCTAAAAGTGAGGCAATTCGTGTCAAAAGTGAACGTTTTTCACGTGAAAAACGTTCACTTTTGACACGAATTGCCTCACTTTACGCACTTTTTCTGTCATTTTAGGCTAAAAAACGCTCTTTTTAGGGTGAAAAACGTTCACTTTTGACACGAATTGCCTCACTTTTGGTGTCTTTTCTGTCACTTTTGGTATCTTTTTCCTCGCTTTTGGTATCTTTTCCCTCATTTTTATTCTTTTTTTATTCATTTATCTCCATATAAAATGCGCTTTTAATAGCTATTTGCACTCTTTATTAGCCAAATTTTTTATTATTCATCAATAAAAATATTTTTTCAATGATATTTGTTTCAAAAGCAGTCAATATCAATTATCACTTAGCAATTGTCAATTATTAATAGTACTCAATTCATAAAAAACACTGCGAATCGGCTTGGTTTCGACTATTGTGGCATCGCAAAAGCAGGATTATTGAGTGATGATGCACGGCGTTTGGAACTATGGCTTGCAAAAGGGATGCATGGCATGATGAATTATATGGAAAACCATTTTGACCTGCGTATTGACCCTACTAAATTGCTCCCCGGCGCAAAGAGTGTGGTTACTTTACTCAAAAATTATTATCCTTCTGCTGCGCAAGATGCCGATATTCCCAAAATATCCAAATATGCTTATGGAAAAGATTATCATGAAGTAATAAGAAAGCAATTAAAGGCATTTTTATACGAAATAAATCAACAGATTGGTGCAGTGGAAGGGCGTGGTTTCGTGGATTCGGCACCAGTTTTAGAAAGAAGCTGGGCAGTGAAGAGTGGATTGGGATGGATTGGCAAAAATGGTAATCTGATTAATAAAAAACAAGGCTCTTTCTTTTTTATTGCTACGCTGATAGTGGATATTGAGCTGGATTATGACGATGATTTTGCGAAAGATTACTGCGGCACCTGCACAAAATGTATCGATGCCTGCCCAACAGAGGCCATCCTGCCCAACAAAGTGGTGGACGGCAGCAAGTGCATCAGTTATTTTACCATAGAATTGAAGGAACAACTGATTCCAGACTCTATGAAAGGCAAATTTGACGATTGGATGTTTGGATGCGATACTTGTCAGGATGTTTGTCCCTGGAATCGGTTCAGTAAGCCGCACCATGAAGAGGCTTTTACGCCGTTGAATGAGGTATTACACTACAAACCTTCCGATTGGGAGATGCTTACCGAAGAAAGTTTCAAATCTATTTTCATAAATTCGCCCATCAAGCGAACAAAATATGCTGGAGTAAAGAGGAATTTGAGATTTTTATCAAGCACAAATCATTAAATCATTTTAATCATTCAATCATTGATAAGATTTACCACCACATTAAAGAAATTTGCCTCGCAAGGAGAGAAAACTGGCTGGACTTACCTAGATGTGTCTGCCGAACTTGCGCAACAACTGAAACCCAACTACAAAAAGAGTTTCAGGGTGAAGATTACGTTGGATAATGTGCCGTTTGAAGGTGTTGCGATGATACCAATGGGCGAAGGGAACTTTCTAATGGCTATAAATGCCACTATGCGAAGAACGATTGGCAAAACAAAAGGCGATTCGGTGGAAGTCGGCTTAGCTATCGATGAAAAAGGGTATCAAATAAACGAAGATTTACTCGCTTGCCTAGCAGATGAACCGAGGGCATTGGCGTTTTTTAATACATTAACCAAAGGTCACCAAACATATTTCAGCAAATGGATAGAAAGTGCCAAAACCATCGAAACAAAAACCAAAAGGATAGCCAATTCCTTAACATATTTATCGCAAGAAATGGGTTATGGTGAGATGATTAGGGGATTGAAAGCGGATAAGTAATTTGCCACAAAGACTCTAATCATTTTTTTCATTCAAATCATTTAATCATTATTATACATTTGAGCGATGAAAAAGCTTTTGCTGTTCTTCTTTAGCATATTGACGGGGGCATTGTTGTATGGCGCATGGCCTGTGTCACAATTTTGTTTTCTAATATTTATTGCTTTCATTCCGCTGCTGATAGTGGCAGACAAAACAACCAAACGCCTAAGCTTTTTCGGGTATTCCTTTATTTCACTACTCATTTTTAACGCTGCCACCACTTGGTGGATATGGAACAGTACCGATGTGGGCAGTATTGCAGCTATTGTTGCCAATAGTATATTGATGTGCATCCCTTGGTGGGGTTATCATGTGATGCTAAAGCGATATGGGCGTTCTATTGGGTATATTTCCTTGATTTGTTATTGGATGCTGTTCGAATATATCCACCTAAACTGGCAATTGAGTTGGCCTTGGCTCTCTATTGGAAACGTTTTTGCCGCTAACCCCAATTGGGTGCAGTGGTACGAATACACTGGCATTGCGGGCGGCACATTATGGGTATTAATGGCGAATATTGGTTTCAAAATACTATTGAAAAAGCTAGTTGGCAATAGGAACACGGCTTTTACATTGGGTTTTGTATTGATTTTATTGATAGGAACACCTTTGCTAATCTCTTATTTCCTATTATCTGAAAAGAAATCAGCCATACTACCCCGAGAAAATGTGTTGATTGTGCAACCCAATGTAGATCCTTATGAGAAGTTCGACGTTTCTGTCTCTATCAAAGAGATTCAAAACCTTATTTCCCTAAGTGAAAGCAATATTGATAGCACAACGAAACTAATTGTGTGGCCCGAAACCGCATTGAGTCTGGCTACTTGGCAAAACCAGATTACTAACAGCGGATATTACCAACCAGTGTTTGCTTTTTTGCAACGCCACCCCAATGTTACAGTCCTTTCGGGCATAGAAACCTACAAAAACTATGGTACTTATCAGGCTACTGCCACTTCCAGAAACGAAGGTGACGGCAATTATATGGATGCCTTCAACTCGGCGATATTTATCAATGCAAACCATCCTTTGCAGATTTATAACAAGAGCAAACTCGTACCTGGCGTGGAGAGTATGCCTACTTTCTTGAACTTTATGGGACCTATATTCGAGAAGTTCGGTGGCACAACAGGTGGTTATGGCAGGAGTGATAGCAGTCAGGTCTTTTCCCTGCCGGGTAATCCATACATAGTGGCTCCAGTTATTTGTTATGAGAGTATTTATGGCGAATATGTTGGTAGTTATGTAAAAAGAGGGGCGAATATTATCACCATTATCACCAACGATGGATGGTGGGGCAATACACCAGGGCACAAACAGCACCTTCAATATGCAAGATTGCGAGCAATAGAGACGAGGCGGTGGATTGCCCGCAGTGCCAACACGGGAATCAGTGCGGTGATAGATGATTATGGCGAAATAAAGGCTTCGCAGCCGTGGGACAAAGCAGCAGTCATCAAATATCCTGTGCCGTTTACTAGTAGGCAAACCTTTTATGTTCAGTATGGGGATTATCTATACAAAATAGCAGGATTTGTGGCGTTGTTATTGTTGGTGTGGCATAGCGTATTGCTGATTAAAAGAAGAATTATGATTAAATGATTGAAATGATTGAATGATTTTACTACGAATAAATTAAAAGGCATTTTATTATTCAACTCATTAAATCACAATTCATTTTTATCATTCAAATCATTAAATCACTATTATGTTTTTCAATTACAAATCTTTTACTATTCATTATCAGGTAGCGGGTGCGGGTACTCCTTTGGTGTTATTGCATGGTTTTGGCGAGGATGGGGATGTATGGAACAATCAAGTTGCCGCTTTGCAATCTGATGCAATGGTCATCGTGCCTGATATACCCGGTTCTGGGAAATCTAAGATTGGCAAAGATGATTTTACCGAGGAAAATCTGCTCTTATTAAACAACATTGAGTTTTATGCAGACGTTGTGAATGCACTGTTGGAAAATTTACAAATAACCAATTGTGTTTTGTTGGGACATAGTTTGGGTGGGTATATCACTTTGGCTTTTGCAGAGAAATATCCATCTAAATTAAAAGGTTTTGGATTGCTTCATTCCACCTCTTTTGCCGATAGTGGGGAGAAAAAAGAGAATAGGAAACGGGGAATTGCGTTGATGGAAGAATATGGTGGATATTCATTTATGAAAAATAGTATTCCGAATCTGTTTACGGCAACCTTTAAGCAAAATGAACATGAGAAGGTAAATGCACTGATAGAAAAAGCAAAGGGGTTTGAGACAAAGGCTTTGCAATCTTATTACCAAGCAATGATTAATCGCCCGGATAGGACTTTTGTATTGAAAGAAAGCAAAGTACCGGTATTGATTATCGCCGGCAAGCAAGATATTGTGGTACCATTGAACGATAGTTTGCAGCAAGTGCAACAACCCAACATTTGCCACATATTTATCCTGAACGAATCGGCACACATGGGCATGTGGGAAGAACCTGAGAAGATGAATGAAGCAATAAGGGAGTTTTTGAAAGGATAATTAATGAATTTAATCCTCCACTAAACTCAATTCTAACTACTGATCAATATTAATGGGAAAAAATCTATTAAAGACCGATTACATACAACAATGATAAAGTTTCAAGTATCTAATGTTATAAATTTGCGCTACTGCTCTGATTAACTCTTTTGATAAAAATAATCCTACAAGTTGCGTTCAACTGGATTTAATAGGTATGAAACGACTATTGTTATTTGCTTTGATATTCTTAGGATTGATACAAACAATCAATGCCAAACACTTGAAAGGAGGTTGGATACAATACGAATACCTTGGACCGGGCTCTTCCCCCAATACTTCTAGTTATAGGATTACCGTTAGACAATACTTAGCTTGCAATTCTACCGTAGGCCAAGTAGATAAACAGATAAATCTTGGCATTTTTGATGCAAGTAACAATACATTGGTTGAAGAATTGACAATAGATTCGGTTGTAAATGGCTCAGTTTTATTGAATAAAGTAAGTTACAATCCATGTATCGATCCGCAACCAGCCGTTTGTTATCTCATCAATAAATATGTCACAACTGTCGATTTGCCTAACAATGCCGCAGGCTATATTTTGGCTGTGCAACGTTGCTGCCGTATAGATGGCATTGAAAATGTACTCAATTCGGGACAAGTTGGTGTCACTTATTACAATACAATACCCGGAGGCAATTACCGGAATTGTAATAGTCCAATTTTTGTTCAGAAAGATACAGTACTTGTTTGTTACAATTCTCCTTTCACATTCGATTTTAGTGCCACAGACACCGCGACAGCATTTGCTCCGGCGGATTCTATTTCATACATATTTTGCAATGGATTAACTGGTGCTACAGCAGCCAACCCAAGTCCAACTGTCCCTTCAAACCCACCATACCAGTCCATACCCTACAATAACCCGATATATGATGGCAGTTATCCAATGGGTTCAACTGTAACTATTGATTCCGAAACGGGTATTATTTCTGGCATAGCCCCACCTACTCCGGGAGATTATGTTGTGGCTGTGTGTGCACAGCAATTTAGAGGAGGTGTATGGATTGGATCCACGAAAAAGGAAATCCATATCACTGTAGGTAACTGTTCATTGAAAGCCGATTCGCTACAACCACGCTATATCAATTGTGATAATTTCATATTTAAATTTTATAACTTAAGCCCTCACCCAGGTGTACTTAGTTATAATTGGTACTTTAATGATTCACTTAGTTTACCATCTCTAGATACATCCCACAACCCAACTCCAACGCACATCTATTCAGATACTGGCAGATATAACCTTGAACTTGTGGTAACAGCCCAAGGAGGTTGTACCGATTCTGCAAAATCTATTGTAAGAGTTTATCCTGGTTTCAAGGCAGGTTTCAAAATATCTGGCAGTTGCATTCATACCCCATATACCTTTATAGATACATCTTACAGCAAGTATGGCACTATTAATAATTGGACTTGGGACTTGGGCGAAACAACAGTTGCCAATGATACATTCTCTATACCAGACCCAAGTTATACCTACCCAAATGTGGGGCAGAAAACAATTAAACTCACTGTTTCAAATACAAATGGATGTATGGACAGTACAACCCAAGTACTTAATGTTATGGCAAACCCCTTCATAATACGGACTCCAGATACGCTTATTTGTAATATTGATACGTTGCAACTATTTGCAGCCGAAGAAAATGCCAATGGCAATGAAACGTATTCTTGGACACCAGCCGATTCTATTATAAATCCAACATCAGCTACCCCATTTGTACATCCAAAAGATTCTGCCGTTTTCTATATCACCCTTACAGATCAAGGTTGTTCATCCACCGATTCCGTTATAGTAAGAACCGTACACAGTGTCACTGTGAAAGCTAACCCTGATACCAGCATTTGCCAACCAGATATTATTGAATTATATGCTACCAGCAATGATACCAACAAGGGAGATTTTACTTGGACGAGCAGCTCTGGAGAAAAAGTAGCCCCAATAAAGAATCCAACGGTGCAACCACTAGTAAATACCAAATATTATATTCTAGTAAACCTCGACAACAAATGTTTTGCAAGGGATACTACTGCTGTTACGGTTCATCCTTACCCTTCTGTAAGTGTACACAAAAAAGATTCGGTTTGTTTTGGGGGGAGTATCCAATTGATTGACACCGTTAGTAATAATGCGCATTTTTCTTGGAACCCTACTAATTCTCTTTCAGATAGCACGTCCTTATATCCTATTGCATCGCCAGATTCCACGACGCCCTATTCACTTACTGTTTATTATTCAGGAACAAATGTTTGCCCCAAAGCAGTTAGCGATACCATTACAATTGCTGTAATTCCTAGAATCATATTAAGTGCTGGGGATGATACCGTTGTTGTTGCCAATGAACCATTGCAGCTAAAGGCAACGGGCAGTGTAGATTCGTCGAAGGCAGATTTTATTTGGACAACACTTTATGGGCCTAACTATCTGACCAATAATATTATTTACAATCCAGTTGCCACAATCCCGTTGGGTGTTGATTCGATGACCTATTTTGTGAAAGCAATTTTAAAGAATCCTAAAGAATGTTATGCAGTGGATACAATGAAGGTTTTGATTTACCAAACTCCTCCCGAAATATTTGTCCCTACTGCCTTCACACCTGATGCTGGGATAAATAATATTGAGAAACCAATACCAGTTGGAATATTGCACCTCGACTTTTTTAGTATCTACAACCGCTTTGGACAATTGCTTTACACCACATCGCAAATAGGGCAGGGATGGGATGGCACTTATAACGGCGCGCCTCAACCACCCGGCACCTACGTTTTTGTGGCACAAGGTGTAGATTATTTAGGAAAACCCATTGGCAACAAAGGAACAGTTGTTTTGATACGATAAAAAGAATCTCGCTCAAGGCAAAAAATCTCACTCCTCAAGGTTTGACAGTCAAACCTTGAGGAGTGAGATTTTTAATGGGCATTATCAAAATTATTGGATAACATACAAACAAAAACGCCGCAATCATTATAATTGCGGCGTTCTTTATTTTAGCTGGCGGAGAGTAAGAGATTTTAGCCTTTGAAAATATGCTTTACCTAGTGTTACCAAAATACACCTGTAATGATTGAAAACTAATGATTTGAGACCGTTGCAAAACCTTCGACCTGCCTTTACATCTGAGTTTTGCCTTTTTTTTGGTTAATCTTTAATCATTTCGTCAAACGTTTTTCTTTTACTTCTTTTTTATGTTTTCAGAAGGTGTTTTTATACCTTCTTTATTGGTCTATCTAGCCAATAAATTGCCATTGGACATAACTATCCCAGGTGAACAGTAGAGAAGGCGGCGTGCGCTTGCTAAGGGGGTGACCCGAAAGCACGGAGTGCGTGGGGCAGCACCGTATCACGCAAGGGTTTGGCGTATCTTTTTGCTGCTTTTTTCTTTGCAAAAAGTATGACAAACCCGCAGCCGAAGCAAGCCGAAAGGCACGCAAAAATTATGGGCAGCGGGTGGGCCATGGTGTGCTGAAATACTGACGGACGAAACGTAACGGACGTTGTTGAGAGACGTAGCGAAGCGAAGGAAAGAAGCACGGAAGTGAAAGTGGAGGATGGAGGTATGAAGCTGACCATAGAGCACGGGTAGCTGCCTGAACGTAGGTTGTGGTGAACTGCAAGAAGTGTGACAGCCTTTTTTGACCCGTAGGGCAAGGTAGTGGGGGCAAAAGCAAGAAAGTATCACTAAAGACAATTTTGCCCCTACTGCCTTGGGCTGGCGGACTGCTTGCTGAACCCGACCGAAGAGAAACCTATTTACCTAAGATACTCTGACCATAGAATGAAATGGAGTGGGAAGGGACAGATACGTGGCTTGCCACACAAAATCTTCTTTCTTTCTTCCTTTGCATTAAGGATTGGTACGGAAATACTTTTTATCCCGAAGGCCAATGTCATTAAGTTAAGGAATCAGTATGCGGGTTTGAAGTTTGTGAACGTCTTGAACTTACTTTTTGATTGTACATTTTTCCTTTTTCTCTCAAATGTTCTTCCTTTTCTGATTGGTATCACATCTTTGATAAAATGTGCATGTAGCTTTTCCAATATATCTTGTACTTCTTCATCTATAAAAAGCGATACTAGGATTATTTTTAATTTACCGAATGATTTGTTCTTGTTGATTTTCATTGGGTATTTCCTGTCTTTCATGTTCGTTTCGACCGTATCCTGCGCATCCTTTATGAGAATTGCATGTAGGTTTGCCATCATCACCGTTGCATAGAAATCTTGGGTGACCGCAGCCACTGTCAACCCGCTGAAAGACTCCAGTTGCAGGATATTCTTCTGAACGGATATATTGGTTTCGACACCCCACCTCATAAAATAAAGATTCTTGAATAGGTCATCTGTAAACCCATCCTCTTCCCAAAGATTTGTCATCAATACTTCCACCGATGCCGGCAGTTCCACACGCACAAGCCTGACTTTCAGCAGGGTGTCTTTGGTGATGGTGAAGCCGCTTTTGTTGAGCCCCTCAATGGCAGAAACTGTCGGCTTCATATCCACTACAGATGACAGGCTGCCACTGCTGATAAATTTCTTAATCAAGTTCTGAGTCTCCTTTGCTCGTATCACGAACTTTCTTTCTTTTTCCTGCCAAAGGTGCAATGCCACCATCTTGTAGTTACTGAAATTGCGGTCGTATAGCATCAGCATGTCTTCCTCTGTCCTGTCGATGCCATCGTATGCCATATTCAGTTCACCATAGCGGTATGGCTGTATGTCTGGCAACACAATCAACTCATTGAGTACATCATAGTGGTAGAAGGTTTTGGCAAGTACAAAGTCGCACACTTGGTTACCCTGCCCGCCAAAATGCTTGGACAATGCCGCATTGTTTATCAGGCTTATGGAAGAGCCGTCTGCTGCAATCACCCTGTAGCCCTTCCAACGCTTTACCTGCTCGCCAGCATAGAAATAGTAGCTTCCCCACAATACCATGTTCCAGTGATAAAAGAATAGCGGCTCAAGCTTGATACGCTGTTGCGTAAACGCACTGACAGAACAATGCATTGTACAGCCCATATCCCCAAAGAATTGTTCCAGTTCAATACTCAGGGTCTTTTTGCAAAGTTTGGTGATAAAAAGCACAAGGCTCGAAAAGGGTAGTTTGCGGGTACGGGTAAAATCTTTGTCAGAAACATGGTACTTATCAAAATAGGCTTTTTTACCTGTTACAATTGAGATAAAGCTTTTTAATTCGCTTATTACTTTTACATTTACATCAAACATGGGCTACAATTTTGTTTTAAGATTCGATACCTCAAAACTATCAATTGTAGCCCTCTTTTTACCGTTCCCCTTAACTTAATGACATTGCCCAAAGGGGTAAAAAGATTGAAGGGAAAGCCTGACCCGAAGGGGAATGCCCTAATTAAAATTGAGAAATTATCTACCCACCATTTTTTTTGAACTCTTTGCTACGAACCCCATCTATTAATCCAATAATGCGGATGATATTTTCTGTTTTTATACCCTACCTAGCATTTTTTTTATTTCTGAAACTATTGATTATCATAATGTATGAGCCAATCCTTTTCCTTACTCTTTTCCTTACTTGCTAAGTTAATTACCGATATTATGGTGAACAGAATTTATTACCCAATAACCAGATTTTCTTGCCCCTTTACGTTCAATAATGCCCAATTCTTTTAGTGTTGAAATATTTTTTTCAATCCCTGCCATTGATAAGCCTATTTTAGTTGCAAGACTTTGTGTAGTGATGGAGGGTGTATTGTGAATTTCTTGCAAAATCTTCTTTTGGGAAACAGATATTTTGTCGTTCAAATATTCCAATAGTTTGTCAAAATCAATTGGGCGGAAAAAGGTTACAGTAAAGAATCCTCCTAGCGTAAACAAGGGTTCCACTAATCCAGCTTCCTTCATCGAATCTTTCATTCTAATAATACCTGAACCCACTTTTTCAACTAAGCTTACACGCTGCATCAAACCGAATATCAACGGATTTCTTGAGAGACTTTTATGCCCAAACTCCTTATCTGAAATACCGCTTATCAATCCACCAGGATTGGTTATCTCTACTCTGTTGTCATAGATTTCTATTGCAATCACAGCACCTTTTTCGTAGTAACTCCTATGGCAAATAGCGTTGATCAGTGCTTCCCTGAATACTGTTTCAGGAATTTCGAGTACTTCTTTTCGTCTGCCATTTGTCTGATTTTCAATTTCGTATCTAAGATTTAGCTTGGATATGATGTATTTCATACCTTCTTCAAATTGTTGAATCAGGTTGCCATTGATTTCTTTGCTATCAATGATATACCGCTTGTCAAGCCCTTTGAACATAAGACACCTGATAGTTGCCTGTTCCACAAACTGTTGTACCTCCTTTGCAAAAAATAAAACGGCTGCATTGGTAAACCCTTCTGAAAGGATCAGTTTTAGATTGTCCAATATTTTGTCGTTACTGATAGCAGATGTAATCTTGGCACCAACCAAAAACTGTTTAAAGGCTGATTCATCAAAATCATCTGGATAACGAAACTGCTTATTTGGAGAAGAATCGAAGAAAATACTATCCGATGTCTGGAAGAACTCCCGCATTTCGTGAATAGAAGTTATCTTCTGTGAGTTTGGTCCATTCCTTACGTAGATACACCCTGAAACAACATAGGGCTTTTTAGTTCCAGATTTACAGTCAAAGCACAGGATAGTTTTACCAAGTAGGGGAGTTTCGGAAATTATGATTTCAGGACGAGGGTCGATATTGCTGATAATATCTTGAATTCTTGAACGGATTGTGTTGTCTAAATCAACTCCAATTATGCTGCCGTCGTCTTTAATTCCCACCAACAACACACCGCCACCTGCATTTGAGAAGGCACACAATTCTGTCGAAAGTTCACTCAGCTTTGAAGGCAGTGTTTGCTTGAACTCTAGGTTGTAGCCCTCACCTTGTGCTATCAGGGATTCTATTTGCTGCGTCGTCATCATATTTTTTCAAAAGTAGTTGGTTTGAAGATAAAAGTGCTAAGTTCTTTTGTCGGGGGAGTTGACGTCGAAGGCGATGAGGTTGAACATTTCCCTGAGTCGGCTGCGGACACGGTTTCCATAGATTGTTTCGATTTCGCTTGCGGATAGGTTGG
>Ga0164296_1000442_pt1 | contig 49870 bp, 49 predicted proteins | sample GEODES057metaG_FD_113533 | JGI IMG/M metagenome (GOLD analysis project Ga0164296, IMG submission 113533) | Dystrophic lake water microbial communities from Trout Bog Lake, Wisconsin, USA - GEODES057 metaG | ecosystem: Environmental > Aquatic > Freshwater > Lake | place: USA: Trout Bog Lake...
AGCGGAAGACCCATCAACTTCAAGAAGACACGAGCTTCTTCGTCTGTCTTCGCGGTGGTGCAGATAATGATATCCATACCGCGGATTCGGTCAAAGGTGTCATAGGGGATTTCAGGGAAAACCAACTGCTCTTTCAATCCGAGAGCGTAGTTGCCTCGACCGTCGAACGACTTCGGAGATAGACCTTGGAAGTCTCGGATTCGAGGGAGAACAACTGTCGCCAACTTATCGAAGAAGTGATACATTCGATCGCCTCGAAGTGTGACCTTACAGCCGACATCCATACCTTCTCGAAGTTTGAAGTTCGAAATAGCCTTTCGAGCCTTGGTAACGACTGGCTTCTGACCAGAGATCAGGGTCATATCGCGGACCGAGTTCTCAAGGTTCTTGTCGCCATTCTTTTCCTTGCTACCGGTACCCATGTTAATCACGATCTTCTCGAGTTTGGGGACCTGCATCACGGATGAGTACTTAAACTCTTCGCTCAATTTGGCGACGATTTCCGCCTTGTACTTCGCTTTAAGACGAGGCTTTGGCAGGACAACTGGTCCAGCCGATGCTGCTTCTTTTTCTTTCTTTGCCATTTAGATTTCCTTTGCCTGAGTGCTGACCAGGCGCTTAATTTGAATTAGCTCTTTGGCTCCATGACTGGAGCGTCGATGAGCTTTTCGCCGCTCTTCTTCGCATAGCGAACGAGCTTGCCGTCTTCCAATCGTCGGCCTACGCGAGTTGCCTCGCCCGACTTCGGATCCAAGACCATGACATTGCTGACGTGGATCGGAACTGGAATACGAAGACGCATCGATCGCTGACCCTGCATCTTTGCCTTTCGGTGCTTGATAGCAGCGTTCAATGGGATCGGCTGTTCTGGATTCTCATCGTTGTCTTTGAGAACGATGACCTTCTGCTCTTTGGGGGAGACTGCGGCAACATAGCCGATTTCGCCCTTGTCCTTGCCCGAGATAATCACAACGCGATCGCCCTTTCGGACCTTCAGCTTGATGTGAGTAGCCTTCAGTTTAAGTTCAGCCTTGGTAGGCATTACAGCACCTCCGGTGCGAGAGATACGATCTTCATGAAGTTCTTATCGCGAAGCTCACGAGCAACCGGGCCAAAGATACGCGTTCCGCGTGGCTCCATGTTGTTCGGATTAATGACGACGCAAGCATTGTCATCGAATCGCAGGGTCGAACCATCAACTCGTCGAACCGATCGCTTGGTTCGGACGACGACAGCCTTGACCACGTCACCCTTTTTAACGGGCATGTTGGGTGTGGCAACCTTGACAGCAGCAACGATAACGTCTCCGATCGTGCCATATCTCGGCTGCGAACCCTTCAGGACGCGGATACACATGACTTCGCGCGCTCCTGAATTGTCGGCTACCTTGAGCCTTGTAAACTGTTGAACCATTTTCTTTGTTTATCCTTACTTCAGAGGCCATTCCGGTAAACCGGAGGAGGCTTGACATGGTTTTGAGGCAAAGCGAACCTTTGCCTCAAAACCGTCGGCAGACCATGCTGCCGAAACGAATTACTTGACCTTCTCGAGGATTTGGGTCACGCGCCAGCACTTATCTCTGCTGATCGGTCGCGTTTCCATAATCTCGACTCGGTCTCCCTCGTCGCATCCGATGAGGTCATGTGCCTTGAACTTTTTGGATCGAAGAACGACCTTTCCGTACAGCGGGTGCTGAACGCGTCGCTCAATCTTGACCACAACGGTCTTGTCCATCTTGTTCGAAACAACGATCCCCTGTCGGACCTTTCGACTTCCTCTTTCCACCACTTCAGCAACCGGTGCTGCGGCAGCAGCCTTCTTTGTTTCAGCCATTACGCATTACCTCGCTTCTTTTCGGCAATTACTGTCTCAATTCGAGCGATGTTGTGTCGTCGAACCTTAACACTTGCCGTATCAGTGATTCGGCGGAAGACGAGATCTCGTCGAGCCTTATAAAGGTTCGCTCTCTCTTCCAAAACCAAAGCTTCCAGCTCAGGCACGCTCTTATCACGCAGATCTGATGTCTTTGTATCCTTCATTTCTTATTAATCCTGCGCGCCCTCCTGCGCTGTCTCGACGGTTTCGGTTTCGATTTCGCCGGCTACCACTGCAGCTTCGAAATCGGCCTTCGTCATGAACTTACACTTGATGGGGAGCTTGAAAATGGCGAGGCGCATAGCTTCCTTGGCCACATCGACCGCAACACCGTTCATTTCGAACAATACTCGGCCTGGCTTGACTACCGCTACCCAGCCTTCAACCGGAGCCTTACCCTTACCCATACGGGTTTCGAGTGGCTTCTTGGTGTAAGACTTGTCGGGGAAGATTCGAATCCAAACCTTTCCACCGCGCTTGATGTGGCGAGTCATAGCAATACGAGCGGCTTCGATTTGGCGAGAAGTGATCCACGCCGGCTCTTGAGCCACGATCGCATAATCACCGAAGGAGATGCGGTTACCCTGCGTAGCACGGCCCTTCATTCTTCCTCGGTGCATCTTGCGATGCTTAACTCTCTTGGGCATTAACATTAGCTGTTACCTCCCTGTGCTGGAGCTTCCTGAGCTGGAGCCTTGGTGGCAGCGAATGCCTGACCTGCATCCTCTCGGGGTGCACGGTGTCGGCGAGGCGCGTTAGCCTGCTCCATCTCTCGAAGGCGTCGCTCGGGAAGAACTTCGCCCTTGTAAATCCAAACTTTGCATCCGACCGATCCATAGATCGTGTGGGCAGTTGCCTGACCGTAGTCGATGTCTGCACGAATCGTGTGAAGCGGGATCTTACCGATCTTGTCGCCTTCGGTTCGAGCGATTTCAGCTCCGCCAAGTCGACCAGAAACCATGATCTTGATTCCACGGCCGTTCATGCGCATGACACGGGTCATCGCCTGTCGCATCGCACGTCGGTGACTGATTCGCTTTTCTAGTTGCTGACAAACGTTCTCAGCAACTAGCTGAGCATCAAGCTCTGGCTGCCGGACTTCGGTGACGTTGACCTGGACGACCATCGTCTTGTCCTTGGCTCGAACCATTCGGTTCAATGTATCGGTAAGTTCGTCGATTCCCTTACCACCACGGCCGATGATGGCGCCTGGGCGAGCGGTGAAGATCGTAACCTTCACTCGGTTCGCAGCACGCTCAATCTCGACTCGGCTGACATTGCCCAGACCGGTTCGTCGCTTGATGAACTGTCGAATTTCGTGGTCCTGCAAAAGGGCATTGCCATATCCCTTCTTGCCGTAATACCACTGGCTGTCGAAGCCACGGATGACCCCGACGCGAAAGCCTACTGGATGAATCTTCTGACCCAAAGTTACTCCGCTCCTTTTTCGTCCGCGGCAGCTTCGGCGTCTGCGGACTCATTAGTTGGGGCCTCAACGGCCGTTTCAGTTGTCGAATTCTCGGTTTCTACCGGAGCAGTCTCTACTACGGTCTCAACCACTTCTGCTGTTGGTTCTTCAGCAACAGGAGTTGCGGCAGTGGCCTTCTTCTTACCTTTGACCGGAACAGCGAACGTAGGTCGCGCCTTGGCCTTGGTACCGTGTGGCTTAACTGCTACTGGCACATCGTAATCTTCAACAACCACCGTAATGTGGCTTGTCTTCTTGACGATTCGATTGCCCCGTCCCATTGCACGGGCCTGCATTCTCTTCAAACGAGGTCCTTCATCAACCGTGATTGCGGCGATCTTCAGCGACTCAGGGGAGAGGTTATGATTCTCCTGAGCGTTGGCCATTGCCGACACGAGGACTCGTCGAAGCTCCTGTGCACCCTTACTGGTGTGATATCGAAGCACACTTGCCGTGTGAAGCGCATTTTTACCACGGATTTCGTCCGCAATGATGCGCACCTTTCGCGGCTGCACTCTTACATATTTTGCGATTGCTCTTACTTCCATCGTCTTGTTTGCCTCAAGTGGCCGCAGCGTCAAATTTGCGCAAAGCCACTTATTTTACCCGTCAGGGACTTACCTAAGCTTGGTCCCCCTCTCGGCGAGGCCACCTGCGTGACCGCGGAATGTTCGAGTCGGCGCAAACTCTCCGAGTTTGTGTCCGATCATGTTCTCCGTGACAAATACGGGAACGTGCTTTCGTCCGTCATGGACGGCGAAAGTGTGTCCGACCATGTCGGGAGTGATCGTCGATCGGCGGCTCCATGTTTTAATGAGTCGCTTCTCGCCTCTGCTATTCATGTCGAGAACCTTCTTCATAAGGTGGTCATCGACAAAGAAACCTTTCTTTAAACTTCTTGCCATTTTTCTCCTGTGTTGCCCCTATACCCCTAGAGGTGGGCAGTGCACGAGAACAAAGGACCTTAGCTCACTCCATCGGCTGACCTTTTCAGCCAGCCGACAAAGTATCGCTTCAATCCTACTTGCTCTCTCTCCTGCGAACGATGTACTTCTCCGTTCGCTTATTGTGTCGAGTCTTCTGTCCGAGAGCCTTGTTGCCCCATCGGTCGACTGGACCTTTTTTACGTCCAATCGGGGACTTAGCTTCACCACCACCATGTGGGTGGTCTCGCGGGCTCATGACAACGCCACGGACGTGGGGCTTTCGGCCAAGGCCACGGTTCTTACCGGCCTTACCAATTGCCTCATTCTCGTGCTCAGCGTTTCCAACTTCGCCGACTGTTGCTCGGCAAGTGTTGTGAACCATTCGCATTTCGCCCGATGGCAATCGAAGAGTAACGTAGTTCCCTTCCTTCGCCATAACCTGAGCGGATGCGCCAGCGGATCGAACCATCTGACCACCCTTCTTCGGTTGAAGCTCGATATTGTGAACGAGCGTACCAAGTGGGATGTTCTTCAGCGGAAGGGCATTTCCTGGAAGGATGTCTGCACCTTCACCGCTTTCGATGTAAGTTCCAACTGAAAGATTCTTCGGAGCCAGGATATATCGCTTTTCACCATCGAGGTAGTGAAGAAGCGCGATTCGGCAAGTTCGGTTTGGATCGTATTCGATCGCAACGACCTTGGCCTTCACGGCATCCTTATCTCGACGAAAATCGACGATTCGGTAGCTGGTTTTGTTACCGCCGCCACGATTCCTCGAAGTGAGACGACCACCACTATTTCGGCCACCGCTCTTTGGCTTGGCTGCCGTCAGAGTCTTTTCTGGCTTACCCTTCGTAACTTCCGAATAGGTAGCGCCAATCATATGGCGTCGGCCTGGTGATGTCGGTTTATATTGTCTTGTTGGCATTTTAGACTCCGTAATCCTCGAGCATCTGGCCCTTACCGAGAGTGATCACGGCCTTCTTGCGAATCGGTTCGTAACCCACGCTTCGGCCTCGTCGTCGCTTCTTGCCCAGAACCTTGATGGTTCGGACCGACTCGACAGTAATCGCCTGATCCTTCTTCTTTCCATCGTTGTAGATGGCTTCAATCGCCTTCTTGATCTCAATCTTGTTGGCGTCTGTATCTACTTCGAATGTGTACTTGCGAACGAGGTCTTCCTCGTTCTTGATCCGAGGATCGCCATAGGAGAGAGCAACGGTCTTCTCCGTAATGCGAGGTCGGATGATGATATCGTATGGGTTCTTCACTTAGCCCAAACCTCCTCAATTTTCGCAAGTGCATCCTGAGCAACCACGATCTTGTGCGCTAGCAAAAGATCTCGGGTTGAAAAGACTGCCGTCTTGGCTGCCTCTGCACCGCCTGCAGATGATGACGGAGCGGTTCGAACCGTGACGTTTGGCAGATTTCGGAAGCACTTGAGGGTGACTGCATCGTACTGAGGCAAGATCACCAGAACACGTCGCTGGTTGGCATAACCGAGAGCAGTCAACATTGCAACCGCATCCTTGGTCTTTGGCTCAGCGAATACGATCGAATCAACAATGTTCACGTTGCCAGCTTCAATCTGAGCAGCAAAAGCGCCCAAGATCGCAGCTCGTCGCTCTTTCTTGTTAATCTTCTTATCGTACGATCGCGGCTTGACAGCAAGCGCCATTCCACCATGGGTGTAATGCGGTGCACTGATCGTTCCCTGTCGGGCATTACCAGTCTTCTTCTGCTTGTACGGTTTTCGACCGCCGCCTCGAACTTCCGATCGAGTCTTGGCCGACTGTGTACCCTGACGACTGTTTGCTTCCTCAGCTACGACTGCACGATGTGCGGTGACATGCGGAACCTTATACTCGGCAATGACTTTGCTCAGAGTGAGGGTGCCGACCTTTTTACCGTCTTTCCCTAGAACTTGAATTTCAGACATTGCTTACCTCGCCACCTTGGTGATTACCACCTGAGCACCGTTGGGTCCGGGAACGCTACCGTCAATGAGAATCAGATTTCGCTCTGCATCGACCTTTACGATCTTGAGCCCCTTCTGAGTGACAGTTGCGTCACCCATGTGGCCAGGACCTCGCTTGCCTTTGAAAACCCTCTGAGGACCAGTTGCACCGTTCGACAGTGGGCGTCGGTGAGTCATATAACCGTGGGTCATGTGCTGGCCTTTGAAGTGGTATCGCTTAACACCACCGGCAAATCCACGTCCCTTGCTCGTACCGGTTACCGTAACCTTCTCGCCTTCGGCGAAAATGTCGGCGGTAACTTCTTGGCCGAGGGCAAGACCGTCAGTTGTATCAACTCGAAACTCTTTCAGAGTCCGAAGATTCTTGCTTAGACCAGCCTTCTTCAAATGACCGAACTTGGGGAAGGTCAGTTTGCTTTCCTTCGCCTCGCCGTATCCAACTTGAACTGCGGTGTAACCGTCAATATCTTCCGACTTAAGTTGTGTAACGTAGACCGGTCCAGCCTGAACGACTGTTACCGGCACCATTTTCCCTTCGTCCGTGAAGACGTGGGTCATTCCAATTTTTGTGCCTAGAATTCCTGGCAACATTAATTTCACCTTCTTCGCTTCCACTGCACTTGGTCCGTTGATTGCGTTGCCCTCTTTGCCGTTGGGACGCCGGATCCTCGCCTTTGAAGCGCCAATTGTTTATTTGGTTGTGGTGCGCTTTTTACGCGCTCTTGATTTCGATATCAACACCGCTCGGAAGATCGAGTCGCATCAGCGCATCGATAGTCTTACTGGTTGGTTCGTGGATATCAATCAGACGATTATGAGTTCGGAGCTCAAAGTGCTCCATGGACTCCTTGTCGATGTGCGGACCGCGGATGACGCAGAAGCGACGAATGTTCGTCGGTAACGGCGTCGGGCCGGCAACTCGCGCACCGGTGCGCTTCGCCGTATCCGTAATCTTCTCGGCCGATTGGTCGATGATTCGGTGGTCGAATGCGCGGAGTCTGATTCTGACTTTTATTCCTGCCATAGTTTGCTTTTCATTAAGAAGCCCCCGACCCTTTCGAGCCGGGGGCTTCTACTCCAATTAGAGTTCGATCTCCGTGATGGTTCCAGCGCCGACTGTTCGGCCGCCTTCTCGGATAGCGAACTTCGAACCCTGCTCCATAGCGACGTTGGAGATGAGTTCGATGGTCATGGTGATGTTGTCACCAGGCATAACCATTTCAACGCCATCTGGCAGGAACAGTGTACCTGTCACGTCGGTGGTGCGGAAGAAGAACTGAGGTCGGTAGCCCGAAACGAATGGAGTGTGTCGACCACCCTCTTCTTTCGAAAGGACGTAAACCTCTGCCTTGAACTTGGTGTGAGGCTTGATTGATCCAACCTTACAGCAGACCATTCCGCGCTCGATCGATGTTCGATCCACGCCTCGAAGGAGAAGACCGACGTTGTCGCCAGCTTCACAGTAGTCGAGAGTTTTTCGGAACATTTCGATACCGGTACAGACTGTCTTTCGTGGAGCTTCGCTGAGACCAACGATCTCAACTTCTTCCATCGACTTCAGCTGACCGCGCTCAACACGACCCGTTGCAACCGTACCACGACCTGTGATCGTGAATACGTCTTCAACAGCCATGAGGAACGGCTTATCCTTGTCTCGAGTTGGAGTCGGAATGAAGCTATCGACAGCATCCATCAAGTCGAGAACCGACTTGTATGCAGGATCGTCAATTGCAACGCCCTTCTCAAGTGCGTCGAGAGTCTGAACAGCGGAACCCTTGATGATTGGTGTATCGTCGCCGGGGAATCCGTACTTGCTGAGAAGGTCGCGAACTTCCATCTCAACGAGCTCGATCAATTCAGGATCGTCAACGAGGTCAACCTTGTTGATGTAAACGACGATATAAGGAACACCGACCTGTCGAGCAAGAAGAATGTGCTCTCGAGTCTGAGGCATCGGACCGTCAGTAGCGGAAACGACGAGAATCGCTCCGTCCATCTGAGCAGCACCGGTGATCATGTTCTTGATAAAGTCAGCGTGACCTGGACAGTCGACGTGTGCATAGTGTCGCTCTGCGGTCTCGTACTCCTGGTGCGAAATGTTAATCGTGATACCACGGGCCTTTTCTTCGGGAGCCGAGTCGATTTCAGCGTATGAAACCTTCTTCGACAAACCTTTCAAAGCCAGGGTGCCTGTAATCGCAGCCGTAAGCGACGTCTTGCCGTGGTCAACGTGGCCGATGGTGCCGATGTTGACGTGGGGCTTTTTCCTTTCGAATTTAGCTCTTGCCATGTGTTGTGCTCCTATCTATTTTAAATCGGCCACGCCTTAGCGGCCGCCTTGCGCCTTAGCCGTGATCTCGGCTGCGATGCTGCCTGGAACCTCCTCGTAGTGAGAAGGAGTGACGTTCGGTTGTGCTCGTCCCTGAGTAAGCGAGCGCAGTGTCGTAACGTATCCAAACATTTCGGAGAGTGGGACGTGAGCGTTGACAATAGTCACACCGCCCATCGCGTTCTCCATTCCTTCGATCCGGCCGCGTCGACCGTTGATGTCTCCGATAACGTCGCCAACATTCTGTTCTGGCGTCGTAACTTCAACATGCATAATCGGCTCTTTGAGAACCGGATTAGCCTTTCTCATCGCTTCCTTGAAAGCGAGGATTCCAGCCTGTTTGAAAGCATTTTCGTTAGAGTCGACTTCGTGATACGAACCTTCCAGAAGTTTAATCTTCACGTCGACAACAGGATAGCCAGCAAGGACGCCTGCAAGCAGACCCTCACGAACACCCTTTTCGATCGCGGGGATGTATTCCTTCGGAATCGAACCACCGACAACTCTATTCTCGAAAACGAAACCTGAACCAGCGGGTAGCGGCTCCATCTCAACCCAGCAGTGGCCATATTGACCTGAACCACCGGACTGTCGAATGAACCGACCTTCTCCCTTGGCATTGATGCGAACCGTCTCACGGTAGGCGACCTGAGGCTTACCTTGGTTTGCCTGGACGCCAAACTCTCGGTTCAGTCGGTCAACAATGATCTCAAGGTGAAGTTCACCCATTCCAGAGATAATCGTCTGACCAGACTCCTGATCCGTAAAGACTCTGAAAGTCGGATCTTCTTGTGCAAGTCGCTGGAGCGAAGCACCAAGCTTTTCTTGGTCCGCCTTCGACTTGGGCTCGATGGCAATCTGGATAACCGGCTCTGGGAATTTAATGCTTTCCAGAGCGATGTGGTGATCATCACTGCAGATCGTGTGCCCTGTGTTGACATCGTTCAAACCGATAACACCCACGATTTCGCCAGCGTACACCTCATCGATGTCGTTTCGGCTGTTCGCGTGCATTTCCAGAATTCGTCCAATTCTTTCAGTTCGAGTTCGGAATTCGTTGGTCTGAGGATCACGATAGGTAACCGCGATCGTCGTTCCCTTCTTCAAAACGCCTGAATAGACGCGAAGGAAGGTCAAACGACCAACATACTTGTCCGACATGATCTTGAACGCAAGAGCAGAAAACGGCTCTTTATCATCAGCCTTTCGCTCAAGCGGAACCTCGGTTCGAGGGTCAACACCCTTAACGACTCCGACATCAAGAGGTGAAGGAAGGAATTCAACGACCGCATCGATCATCGCCTGAACACCCTTATTCTTAAAGGATGATCCAGAAATCATCGGAACAACCTTGTTTGCCAAGGTGCCTTGTCGAAGTGCAGCACGAATTTCGCCTTCTCCGATCTCTTCGCCTTCCAAGAAGCGCTCCATGATCGAATCATCGAAATCAGCGATCGCCTCGATCATCTTCTCACGGTATTCAGCTGCCTTGGCAGCCATATCCGCAGGAATCTCGGTCTCTTCGCTCGTCTTTCCATCATCGGACTTATAGATCGTAGCCTTCATCGTAATGAGGTCTACATAGCCGATATAGTCAGACTCCGCTCCAATTGGAAGCTGGATTGGGGCAGCATTTGCACCCAATCGATCCTTGACGCGAGCCAAAACCGTGTAGAAGTCGGCACCGAGTCGATCCATCTTGTTGACATAGATGATTCGCGGGACGACGTACTTGTTCATCTGCCGCCAAACGGTTTCCGTCTGGGGCTGAACTCCGCCGACTGCACAGAGTACGCAAACAGCGCCATCTAGGACGCGAAGAGAGCGCTCAACCTCAACAGTGAAGTCTACGTGACCCGGCGTATCGATAATATTGATCTTATGCTCGGGCTTATCTTTCTTGCTTCCCTTCCAGAAGCAGCTGGTAGCAGCCGAGGTAATCGTAATTCCTCGCTCCTGCTCCTGCTCCATCCAGTCCATGGTTGCTGCGCCGTCATGTACCTCACCGATCTTGTGAGACTTCCCTGTGTAATACAGAATGCGCTCAGTTGTGGTGGTCTTACCCGCGTCAATGTGAGCGGCAATACCAATATTTCTGACCAGATCTAAGGGGTGACTACGGGGCATGTTATGTCCTTAATTAAAAACGATAGTGGGCGAAGGCTTTATTTGCCTCCGCCATACGGTGCGTGTCCTCACGCTTCTTAATCGTGCTTCCTGTACCGTTATAGGCGTCGAGGATCTCAGACGAAAGGCGATCAATCATGGTCTTGCCAGATCGCTTGCGTGCAGCGCCAATCATCCATCGCAAAGCGAGGGTTCGGCGACGATCCGGTCGAACATCCATGGGCACCTGGTAGGTTTGACCACCAACACGTCGAGGTCGAACTTCGACGGCTGGCATTACGTTGGCCAAAGCCTTTTCGAAGACTTCTACGGCTGGTACACCGGCTTTCTGCTCACAGATGGCCATGGCACCGTAAAAAATCTTCTCGGCGGTAACTTTCTTACCATCAACCATCATGCGGTTGATGAATCGGGTCACCATCTCCGATCCGTAAATCGGATCGGGAATGGTAATTCTCTTTACTGCGGGTCCTTTTCTTGGCATTAGTTTCTTCCCAAAAATCCTTTAGCTCGTCTTATCTCTTCTTGCCTGCGGCCGCTTGAACCTGGCCCGGCTTTGGTCGCTTGGTCCCGTACTTGGAACGGCCCTGCATACGCTTTGCCGTGCCAGCGGTCTGCTGGGTGCCACGGACGATGTGATAGCGCACTCCGGGAAGGTCCTTTACACGACCACCGCGAACGAGCACGACTGAGTGCTCCTGGAGGTTGTGACCTTCACCAGGAATGTATGCCGTAACCTCAATACCGTTGGTCAAACGCACACGTGCAGTCTTTCGAAGAGCTGAGTTCGGCTTCTTCGGAGTCATGGTTCGTACGACCGTACAAACGCCTCTTCGGAACGGATTGCTCTTCAAAGCAGGCGACTTAGACTTCACTTTAGGGACACTGCGGCCCTTGCGCACCAATTGGTTAACTGTCGGCATTCACACCTCTGTTCATTTCACTCTTTCTTTTCAATTCTTCTTGGGGATTGCCTTTGGCAACAAAAAACCCCATTGCCTATCACGCGGCAAGGGGCAACTCAGTCCGATAGCTTTCGCTACTTGCGTTGTATCGTTGTTCTTAACGAACCCGGCCTGCGCCTCCTGACGTGATAGTAGTCTGTTGACACAAGTTCCCCAGACAATCGAGGATTATGACCTTCAATTCAGGTCAATGTCAAGGGCTGGAAGACACAGCCGTTCGTGCCGAACAGGGTTCGGCCACATCCCGATCCATTTTCTTATGGACGCAGTGCATCGCCACAAAGTCGCGCGCAATAGATTGACCATAAAACCTTAACGATTCCCAGCTTGAGCCAAATACTCTGAAGTGATCAAATAAGCACGGGCAACGGACGCTTGATCAATCATTGCCACCTTCGAATATCCACCTGAAGGGGCTATTCGATCCCAATGGTTGCCGTAATGCCCGTAAGAATCTTTAGCATAGTCATGGAGCCATACAAGCCCTGACTTGATGGCCGGCACCGGATTCTGCACTTTTGGCACAAGCTGAAAAGCAGTCAACCAATTTTCCAAAAGAAGATGAATAAATTTCCCGTCATCTTTGAGAGTTCCGTTCTTCCCCACCCAATTCCGGAGCGAATTCGCTTGAAGCTCTCTTGCGTCCCGTGCATAACAGGCATCCCCTGTAAACTTGAAGAGATACGCTGCACTTCGAAGCATCAGGCCAGAGTTGTACGACCATTTTGTCTTCTCGATCTTGCCGTTTAGTTGAATATTGTCCCAGTAGAGTCCATCTGATGGATCTCGGAGATACTTGTAAGTCCAGTCATAAATAGTCTTGGCATCATAAAGGTACTGGCGATCGCCTGTTCGCTCGAAGAGTGCCAAGGCAACTGCGGCGGCAGGACCATTAGAGCAAGCATTCTTTGAGGTTTTCTCTGTCTCGCGCCAGTACACTCCCCCGCCCAACTTTCCATCCAAACCACTTCGTACAAATCGGTACGTATCCTGAGCCAGTCCGAAAACTCCCGGAGATTTTAGGACCTGACTTCCCTCTACCAACCCTAGTGCCATCCATTCGTTATCGTCATAGTAACGATCGATCGGTTTGGGCATCGGCTGAACGTCATATCCGGGCACAGGCCCCATACGGTTCCAATAAACCATCGTTCGATCGATGTACTCATGAAGCGCAGGCATGTTTTGCGAGTCAGATCTTGCTGCAGCATTGAATGCCTGCAATAGGACACCAACTCCCCAATTGAACGAAGGAAGCGTGGACTTCCTGTCGAGTGTTCTTTCTTCTCCATACAAGCCTGTTTGAACATCGTAAAAATCGGCTTGGATTTGACGCACTGTCTCTAACCCCCAAGTGCGGAATGGATTGCCGGAACGCATGATGTGAACAGCTAGAAGTGGGATGACCATGAGGATTTTCTCGCCGGAGGGAGCTACGAACTTCCAACCTACCCGGAAACTGGATGAGTTGAAACTGCTCATCCACTCAGAGAGTTGCCTTCGCCAAGTACAATCTCCTTTCGCATGAACGAAGACTTATCCATCCGAGACGTTAGGCTTCAGAAGCTCGCACGAATGCGAGAGCTGGGCCACGACCCGTATCAGGTCGAGCGGTTTGACCGATCCCATTCGGCCAAACAGATGCTCGACGGATTTGAGGATGGTAAACAAGTGACCTTTGCTGGCCGAGTCGTCTCGTATCGACTGATGGGTAAGGCCGGATTCGCCCACATCAGCGATGGCGAAGAGCGGATCCAAGGGTATTTCAAGAAGGACGAACTCGGCGAGTTGGGCTGGGAACTCTACAATTTATTAGATGTAGGGGACCACGTTGGCGTTGAGGGTTACCTCTTTGTGACCAAAACCGGCGAAAAATCGATCCATATCCAAAAGCTGGTTCCTCTGAGCAAGTCGTTGCAGAATCTCCCCTTGGGTAAGGAGAAGGACGGTCAGGTCTTTTCTGGTCTTGCCGATATCGACCTACGCTACCGCCATCGTCATTTGGATCTCGTGTGCAATCGTGAGGCCCGGAAGGCGCTTATCGGCCGTATGAAGATCACCTCTGCAGTGCGTCGGTTCTTGGATAGTCGTGGCTATCTGGAAGTCGAAACCCCGATCCTTCAACTGGAAGCGGGCGGTGCAGCAGCCACTCCGTTTTTGACCCACTACAACGCTTACGATCTGGACGTCAAACTCCGAATTTCGCTGGAGCTCTATCTCAAGCGAATTATCTGCGGCGACATCCCAAAGGTATACGAGATCGGACGGGTCTTCCGAAACGAGGGCGTAAGCAACCGACACAACCCTGAATTCACCCTCTTAGAATTCTATGAGGCGTACATCAACCTGGAAGAGGTAATGGTTATCGTCGAAGAGATGTTCAAGTATGTTGCGCTGGAAGTGTTCGGCGACACGACCGTCCGCGTTTCAACTGACCCGAATAAGGAAGTTGAAGAGGGTGAGGCATCTGAGTCTGGTTTGGTATTGGACTTTGGAAAGCCTTGGCGTAGGTTGGACCTACTGACTGCTATCGAGGAACTGGCTGGGATCAATCGCACTGAGTTGCAAGATCTGGAATCGGCTAAGAAGGCGATGGAACGAGTTGGTCTGCCTAGTGGAAAGGAGAACAACCTCGGCGGCATTATCGAAAAGCTGCTGGAGCGTTTCGTCGAGCCAACTTTGATCGAGCCGACGTTCTTGATCGGTTATCCAATCGAAACTTCCCCGCTCGCCAAGAAAGATCCAACCAATCCACGCATGACGCGACGGTTCGAAGGCTACGTTCGTGGCCGAGAGGTCTGTAACGCTTTCTCCGAAATTAACGATCCGATTGATCAGAGAGAACGATTTGTCCAACAGGTTGAGGAACGTGCGAAGGGGGATGACGAAGCTCATCCGCTGGACGAAGAATTCCTCTTTGCCTTGGAAGGGGGTATGCCTCCGACGGGTGGATGTGGAATCGGGATTGATCGTATGGCGATGCTTCTTACCGGTGCAGACCAACTTCGCGAAGTCCTACTCTTCCCCACCATGAAACCGACCAAGGCTCAAGAAGCCTCTGTAACCCGCGAAGAAGACTAACGCCAGCCATACCATTGGCAACCAAAGGGATTTCCATCCCAGTCGTTGATTGCTCCGAGGAAGCCTAGCCCGTTTTCTCGGAACAGTCGAATTTCAGATAGGCTCCCACCATTCGGTAAAGCAAGCTGGCCGGCAAACTGGCCATTGAGGTCCACTGACGTGTCCGGATGATGGAACCCATCTGGCCAAGCTAAAGCGAACGAGCCCGAACTACTCGTCGAGTAAGAACCTCCAATCGAGCCTGTTTTGCTCATACAGGTAGCTGTGCCTGCGATAGCAAGAGCAGGCATTGAGAGAATCGAATACATAGTGGAACCAGACTTCCAAACGACCGGTCGAGCACGACCATTAAAGTTTGCAGATCCCAACAGAATTCCCCCAGGGTAAGCCGTTCGAACAGTTCCGGATGCAATCGAGTTAACATCCACCACACCATTTGGAAGAAATCGATTTAGGCTCCTGGAAATGTTAAACACCGTTGCCGCTCCAGAACCGTCATCGGCCACCGCGAGTGGCCATACGGGCTGGTCTAGGGTAACAGTCTTGCCTGTCACAGTATCAAGAATCTGGGCAGGCTGGGTCACCAGATTAGAACCAGGCGCGAATCCAACATATCGTCCGTTGGGGCTTACAGCTACGGGTTGGTCGGTCAAATATTCAACCGTGTTACCCTTCAGGTTCCAGCGAAAGTATTTGACATCGTTCACTCCCAATATCGCTGTCCCGTAGGCTTTGCCACCAGCGATAAACAGAAGTGACGGTGTGCCACCGCTAGGAAGTGATGGTAGATGAAGCTCGACTCCATTCACAAAGACAGAACAACCACTCACGCCACTCGTGGTAGCGTAAAGATTGTCGTCGATCAGTTGAAGGTTGTTTAGCCTGCCCGAAGTTGATTCTGGGGTAATCACTCCCAACGGAGTTACAGATTCAATGTCCACCGGCGGCCCCGGAAAGATAGGGAGTTGCTTTGTCCCACCACATCCAGTGGCCAACCAGGTCAAACCGAGAACCAAGACGACGTTGTTTGGTTTGGACACGATTTTCATCAGCGTGCATATCATAGTCCAATCGCAAATCAATTGAGAACACGGCACCAATAGGAGCCAACCAATTATTGCAAGATCTGAATAACGTCGCCTAACAAATCGAAATGGGCTGCCTCAAAAGTGGCGGCCCATTTAGCTCATTCAACCAAACAACAGGGTTCATTGCATGCCCAAATGACCGACTCAGGCTTTGCTAAAACCAGCCGCTGTTTGGCACCTTAAACTGGAATCCATCAAATCAGCACCACCTCCGGCAAGTAGGATATTTATTAGTACGCCCAAGGCGTACCAATCGGTTCACCCCTTCGTTATTGCAGGTGGCTTGATCGAAATCGGAGTCTTCAGCAGAGAACTGTCAACTTTGATCTGGTCTTTGGCCGCTTGATCGGGGGACATTCCCATCGCGTCCATCACCACGTCATCACCGATGGCTACTGTGACCTTGATGACATTTGGCCCGGTGGCAAAGGCACAGATCATCAGTCTCTGATCATCCTTGTCCCAAAACCAATAGCTAACCTTCTTGCCCTGCAGAGTAGTCGGTACAAGCCGTCCAACCAGATCTTGATGGTCGCGAACAAGTTCATCCAGCCGATCTTGATTGGCACGATCTTCTTGATAGACCGCAGCCGCAAGTCCACCGTCGTACAAAATCTCTCCGAATCCAATATGGGCATGGTCCTCTTCCCATGTCCGAGCCGAATAGGGTGGCTCAAACTTAGGCGGCAAGATGTTGTACTCAAACCCTACTTGCTTTGGGTCTTGGAACTTCCGGAAAGCTGAATCAGGCGATGACCAAACCGTAATTGGCGTTCCCCGCCGGACCGACATCGCAATATCAGTTGGCTCTTTGGTCCTGGGAGAAGGAACGGATGCCGCCTTAATCGGGGCAACAGATGTGGGCTGCGTATTCGCAGTTTCGGTGCCTTGGCATCCGACCACAATCAATCCCAACAATACTAAGCCGACACCCCTCTTGATCACGTCACTCCACGCCTATGATACGGTACCGACTGCTACCGCGTGGCGCTTCGACCTCGAATTCGTCACCTACTGCCTTTCCCAGCATGCCTTCACCCAGCGGCGAGCCGATTGAGATCAGATCCTTCGATGGATCAGCTTCAAACGAGCCAACAAGCGTGACAGTAAAGTCATCATCGAACTCTAGATCTAACAGCCTTACTTTTGAGCCCAAATGAGCCGTTGCGCCCGAAGCGTCCGGTCGCTCTACGATCTTTGCAAGTTGAAGTGCCTTCTCAAGGTCGGCGATTCTGCTCTCCAATCGAGTCTGATTGAGCTTCGCCTCATGATATGCCGCATTCTCACGCAAGTCGCCATGTGACTTGGCTTCACGAATCGCTTCTGCGATCCTCATGCGGGTCGGGCCCTTCAGGTCTTCCAGTTCTTTCTTTAATTTTTCGAAACCTTCACGCGTGAAGTGGATTTCCTTACCCATGGGACGGATATTGTAGCATTTTAGGGAAATTTTGAAGTCATCTGTCTCAGTCATCATTGTCAGCTACAACACCAAGGACAAATTACGCCAATGTCTTTCTTGTATCGAACCCGAGTTTGAGGTCATTGTCGTTGACAACGATTCAAAGGATGGATCGCCAGAAATGGTTCGAAATGAGTTCCCTGGCGTTAACCTCATTGAAAATCCAGCGAATCTTGGCTTTGGAGCAGCGAATAATATCGGATGCAAAGCTGCCCACTCTGACTTGGTGTTGTTCCTCAACAGCGATGCTTATGCTGCCGCTGGCGCCATCTCAACATTGGCAAGAGTGTTCAATGATTCGACCGTCGTTGCCGCGGGCGGCAAACTGCTGAATCTGGACCGATCTCTTCAGCAAAGCACGGCGGAACAACTCACTCTTTGGCGAGTGTTTTGCGAGCAAACCTACCTGGAGAAGATTTTCCGAGGCTCCAACCTGTTCGACAGTTATTGGACAACTCTTAGACATTCCCTCATTGCATCTCCGTCCGAAACTCCGCAGATCATGGGAGCCTGCCTAATGGTCCGCGCCAAAGATGGGACCCCGGTCGAAACTTTTGATGTTCGATACTTTCTCTACTGCGAGGACACCGACCTATGCCGGAGATTGGAACAACATGGAAAGATTCTGTACGTGCCTGATGCTGAATTTGTCCATGAATTAGGCTCCAGTAGTGCCAAGGATCCTGCCTTGGGTGTCATCCGATACAACCGTGGCAAAGAGCTTTACTTCAGGATTCATCACGGTGCCTTCGCATCCGCCCTTTGCCTCTTGTTTGACCGGTTTGGTGCTTTGTTACGCTTTTTGGCTTGGAGTGCCAAGTACGCAATAACAGGATTTCGGACTCCGAACTCAAAGAAGCAAGCCGGAGCGTTTTGGAGAGTTCTAACGGCTAAGTATCGGTCCCCAAAGGAGTAGATTCATACAATGGAATCACTTCGTCAGGTGTACCGATCATCTTAATCTCCCCTTGATGAAGCCAAATACAGCGGTCGCAAACTCTCCGGATTGCTTGCATGTTATGAGATACGAAGAGAATCGTCCCACCCTTGGCTCGAAATTCATCGATCTTTGCGTAGCACTTGCGTTCGAACTCGTAATCGCCCACCGCCAACACTTCATCCACCAAGAGAACGTCGGCATCCATGTGAATGGCGATTGAGAATCCAAGACGGGCCAACATTCCACTACTAAATGTTCGGGTTGGAGCATTGATGTGATCAGCCAATTCAGAAAACTCGATGATCTTGTCGACCCTCTCCTTCACCTGCTTTCGAGTAAGGCCGAGGATGATCGAGTTGAAATAGATATTCTCCATGCCACTCAAATCGGGATGAAATCCGGCACCCAGCTCCAATAGCGGTGCAGTTCGTCCTTGAATCGTGGCGCTGCCCGAGGTTGGCTTATAGACCCTCGCCAGAAGTGAAAGGAGTGTGCTCTTGCCCGCTCCATTGCGGCCGACTACTGCAACGCATTCTCCCGGCTGGACCTCGAACGAAATCCCCTTAAGAACTTTGTAGCAAACCTTCTTTCTCGGCTTCCACCAGAGAAGCGCCGTCTTAATGGAATTCGCTCCAGAATTGTTGACGTGGAATTCTTTTACCAAGTCTTGTACGATGATAGGAGATTGAGCCATTAGGGACGCTCCACGAACTTCCACTTGAGTCGATTGAATGTGGAATAGCCCCCAATTAGGATGGCAATCGATACAAACGCGGCCCATCCAACATATCGCCAATCAAGTGGAAGGGGATTAACCAGATGGTGATCCACCTCAACTTTGGTTGGAGCCAAAAGGAGTTTCCGGTAAGCATTGGAAAGGGTGAACATTGGATTCATGTTCATCAACATGTAGAGCTTTCCACCCCAAGCTTGATTCAAGCCGTTATTGGCGACCCGTTCTTCGAAGTACAAGATTGGACATAAGAAGAACATCAGGTAGGTGATGACTCCCACGATGTACTTGACATCCTCGTAGAACGTATTGAAGGCGCTTATGAACAAACTAAGCCCGAGCGATAGGCAAAGATTGATCAACAGTAAGACAGGTAAGAACAGTGATGTCGCTTGAAATGGCCACTGACCTGGATGAATGATGTAAACCGCCAAGAGGTAGACGAAGAACATCACCATTGCCATTAACAAGTGGATGAAGTTGCTGATTACGGATGCAATCGGCAGAATTTCCCTTGGCAGGTAGATCTTCTTGATCAGGGGCATTGCCACTAAGATTGTCTGAGCAGAATCCATCAAGCAAAGCTGAAAGAAAGTAAACGGAAGATAAGCGGCAAGGAGATAGGCGGTCGCATTGTGAATGCCATCCGTTAGGAAGTTTTGGAAAACAAAACTCATCACGAGAACCGTGATCAGCGGATTAAGCATCGACCAAAAGAAGCCAAGAATGGAATTCTTATAGCGAATTCTGAGTTCGCGCTCCACCATGGTGAGCAGAAGTTCCCGGAACCGCCAAAGTTCCTTGAGTTCGCTCAACATGCGAGGATTCTACCTTCGCCAAGCTGTAAGCCTTGGCCGCAACAACATTTATCCATAACCGGAGATCCGTTTTCGGCGGCACGATGCTGCCGATTCCTTGCGGAACGGAGTTGGAAGGGATCAGCACAAGCCGTATCCCGCCGACTTTCATTCCGGTGAGTGCAACAGATAGAAGACGATCAGAGTTCCGTTCACCCACAACCAGCGTGTAGGTCATTCCCCGCTTGCAAGTGCTAGCCAATTCTCGGTTCAATCCATCCTTGACCTGATATTGGATGGTGATTTTGTCGCCAGATTCCACCAACCTTCCCTTCCCGGGTCGCTCTTCCAGAATCTTTGCTCCGTCGGGTAGGGCACCACTATCGGTACTTTGTTGAGCACCAATTTGAAAAGCGAACAGGAGAGCGATAGCAGTGATGTTCACGATAGGTATATGTAAGAGACGATGCATTCCACCGAAGTGATGTTGGTTGGTAGTGCGAATATCGACTTGGTCGTCCATTCGCCCCGATTCCCCAAGCCGGGAGAGACTCTCCAAGGTTCTGATTTCAGGACATTTCCTGGTGGCAAGGGAGCAAACCAAGCTACGGCTTCGGCCAAAGTTGGGGCAAAGACATCTTTCTTGGCTAAAGTAGGCACGGACCGTTTTGGAGACCAGCTATTTCAGTCGCTCAGTTCGAATGGGGTCGATACGGAACATATCCTTCGCGACCCCAGCCAGTCGACCGGCGTCGCCCTCATAACGGTGGATTCAAAAGGTCAGAACACTATTGTCGTGGCCCCTGGCACTAATGCAATGCTGACACCACTTGAAGTCCGGCAAGCTCTCCAACCGTCATCGTTCAAAGTGCTTTTGGTTCAACTCGAGATTCCTATGACGACAGTTGAAACAGTTGCGCTCAATGCTCGCAAGTCGATTTTCATCCTCAATCCAGCTCCCGCATTTGCCTTGTCGGATGCAGTTTTGTGTCGGGTCGATTACCTCACTCCAAACGAAACAGAGACCCATTTACTTACAGGCATACTCCCTCGAGATTCAAAGACCTGTCTAGAAGCGGCGAATGTGCTTTTGGACAAGGGTGTTAAGAATGTTCTGATCACGCTGGGAAAGCATGGGAGCTTTTTGGCAAACCATCAGGGTGGTCGCCATTTTCCACCCATCGAAGTCAAGCCAATTGACACTACAGCGGCAGGAGACGCGTTTAACGGCGCCCTGGCTGCCTTTCTAGCCACCGGTGAAGAGATTGATAGGGCAATTCACCTGGGCAATGTTGCTGGGGCTCTGTGTACCACCAAAGCTGGTGCTCAAGATGCTATGCCGACGCTGGATGAAATATTGGACGCCGCAAATTAGCTTGTCGGTGTTTCGGGGCGTGAAAGCTGCTTGAACTGCCCCGTCACCATAAAATTCACCCGCTCAGCGATGTTCACGGCATGATCGGCAATACGTTCGACATGGTGGATCGCCAAAATTAGCCAGCCGTCAGATACGACCAACTCGGGATTTGCTCGCATGTTGGCAAAGATTTGTGTCCTAAGCGATCGGTATAGTCCGTCGACAATTTCATCACGCTCGATCACCTGGTGGACCATATTTAAATCCCGATGAACGAATGCCTGAAGAGCTTGGTGGAACATACCCCGAGCTTCTTTGGTCATCTTCGGAATATCAATGAAAGTTGTTTCGCCGAATTCTCGTTCGACTTTCAGCGTGATTTTGGCAATATCAACCGCCAAGTCTCCGACACGCTCAATGTCAGTAATCATCTTCATGGCCGTCCCGACAACTCTCAGGTCTCCAGCCATAGGCTGCTGTAGCGCAAGCATTCGCAGGCAGTTGGTTTCGATCTGAAGATCACGCTCGTCGATCTCATCGTCTTTGTGAATGACCTGCATCGCAAGATCCACATTCAAAGAGCAAAGGGCATCCACAGCAAGAGTAATCATCTGCTCGGCGCGACTTCCCATATCCAGCAAGTCGTGTTCAAGGGCCCGGATGTCGTCATCGAAGGCTTGGCGTGCGTAACTCGTTCTTTCCAACAACACTTACGACGGAAATATTACTGGGGCAGATTCCCTTATCCGGTGGAATTGTTAAGAACTCTTGACAGGAAAGTGACAAAAATAGGTTCGATTGCCCTCTAGCGTGACAGATGGATCTTCTTGACGGCATTTGTCCGTTGCGTTGGGGCATCGGCCGGCAAACCGACAACCGACAAAGCGAGTCTTCGGATCGGGCACTTCACCAACTGGCGGTTCGGGAAGGTGCATCAACTTCTCCATACTGGGAGCCGATTCCAAGAGTGCAGCCGTATAAGGATGGCGAGGATCAGTAAAGATCTCTTCTGTCGGTCCAGTCTCCACAACGCGCCCCAAGTACATGACCGCAACCCGATCCGCCAAAAACCGAACGGTGGTTAAGTCGTGGGAGATGTACAGAAACGAGCAACCGTTCGCCTTTTGAATATCCTTCAACAGATTCAGAATTTGGGCTCGGATACTGAGATCAAGGGCCGCCGTTGGCTCGTCGCAAATGACCAGTGGTGGTTTCAGCGCCAAAGCTCGCCCAATTGCAACCCTTTGCCGCTGACCTCCACTTAACTGGTGTGGATATCGATCGACGAACCTTGGGTCTAAACCCACCTCTTCAAAGATCTTTTGAGGATCGCCGGATTTTCCGCAAAGTCGCAATGGCTCAAGGACGGACCGGCCAACTTTCCACTTTGGATTCAAACTAGCATAGGGATCTTGCCAAACCATGCCAACTCTTTCAGCCATGCGGCGCGGAGTACCTGTAATCTTTTCTCCCGTGACGACAACGGATCCCTGGGTCAGAGATTGAAGCCCAAGAACAGCCCTTGCGAGTGTAGTTTTGCCGCAGCCCGATTCACCGACTACCGCCAATGTTTCACCTGGTTCAACGTGAAGAGAAACGCCATCCAGCGCTCTAACTGACCCGCCGATGACGTTAAATTCAACTCTTGCGTCAGTTACCTCCAGAAGCTGATTGCTCAAAAAGACTCTCCCATCATTCCCTGACTCCAAAACAGACGCTGCCCCAACTTGATCAAGAAGTCGTCCTTGTTCACTGTGACAAGGTTCGTAACTCGGGGAGATTTTGTCACACAAACCTCATCTCCGCTCAAGATATGTAGCCGAGTTTGACCATCAGCCGATAGTACAGCATCACCGCGACTTCCCACCGTGAGTTGGATGACAGAATCCGTTCGAAGAATCATTGTCCTTGCTGAGAGTGTATGAGGGGCGACAGCAGTTAAGACCAATGCTTCAACGCGTGGATCCATGATGGGTCCACCGGCAGACAAATTGTAACCGGTCGATCCGGTAGGTGTCGAAACCAGGACCCCGTCCGCTGGATAGCTTGTGAGGTTGTGTCCGTCAACGGCTACCTGGAATGTCATCATACGAGCTGTGACGTCGCGCTGGAGAACCACTTCGTTTAGCGCATGAATCTCGGCGATGTCTTGACCGGAGCGGGTCAAAATAGCCTGGAGCATCACACGACTTTCTACGGTTCCTTCTCCATTTAGGCAAGCTTCAATGCAGGGCCTAACATTGTCTCCTGTGCATTGAGTCACAAAGCCGAATCTTCCAAAGTAGACCCCAAGAATTGGGGTTCCAGTTATTGCACAAAGGTGAGCAGCCCGGATGAGAGTTCCGTCTCCACCAAATGCTACAGCCAAATCAGCGTTGGCAAATTCATCGTTCGAGACGATAGGCAAATCGATACTGCGTCCAGTTTCACTATCAACGGAAACTTCAACCCCACGGGATCGAAGCCAAATCGCCGTTTCTAGCACAGCCGTCAGCGCATCTGGACGATATACGTTGCCAACGATATGAACGCGCAATTACTCTTCGCCTCGCATCCTCGCAAGGTTCCGTCTCAAATCTTCGTCATCGGGAGCGATTTTCACCGCTCGTTCCAGAACCTTGACCGCCTCATTGAGTTGGTTCATCCTTTGCAAGGTAACGGCTAAATTGTTGTAAGCAGGAATTAGCTTGGAATCCGATTCTATGGCCGAACGGAATGCTGCTTCTGCTTGAGCAAGTTTGCCCGTCTTCAGATGGCAAAGGCCGATTCCGTTAAGAGCTTCGGCATTGTTCTTGTCCGTATTCAGGATTTGCAGATAGTGATACCTGGCACCTTCAGCATCGCCCTCTGCATAGAGGGCATTGGCCAAATCCATGCGGACGTCTGACCGCTTCGGTTCCGCTCGAATAACGTCTTTCCACGCACCGATAGCTTTCTTGAGGTCACCACTTTTTGCCGCGCAAGAACCCAGGTTCAACTTAGCCGCTATAGATCCAGGATTGAGTCCTGACAATTTGTCAAACAGCGTTGTGGCGCCAGCAAAATCACCTTTCCGATACAGAATCAAACCCAGGTTATTCAGTGAATCCAAATCATTGGGCCGAATTTCCAAAGCGCGGCGATAGGCCTTTTCAGCTCCCTCTCCATCTCCGTTTTGGGCTCTTAAGACTCCCAAGTTAAACCAGAAAGTAGCATTGCCAGCCTCGGCTTCTCGCAGACCCTCGTAGTACTTCAGCGCGTCCCCTCGGCGTCCACTTCTGGCATACGCTTCTCCCAAAGCAAGCGCCACTGCTGGATCTTTCCCGTCACCCAAACATTTTTCCAAGTAGGGCAACGCATCTTGACTCCGGAGCTTGCTCAAAGCAAGGCCAGCATTGTGAGCAAAAGTTAAGTTCGTCGGACTCATATCAGCCGCTTTGCGGAACGCTTTAGCGGCATTGACTTCATCGTGCAAACCTTCATAGGCCACACCCAAGTTGTTTTGCACAAACGGGTCAGTTGGCTTGAGTCGACCCGCGACATTAAATTGCTGGATTGATTTGCTGAAGCTCTTCTGCCGCAGGTAGATTGTGCCGCTGTTGTAAAACGGCTCGAACATGGTTGGGCTCATCTTGGAGACTGACCGGTACTTATCAAGCGCTCGATCCAGTTCACCGGTAGCCATATAAGCATCCCCAAGATTGATCAATACTTCCAAATCTTTCGGACGCTGAGATTCTGCTTCTTCCAGCAACGGAACGGCTTCGGTTGCCTTCTTTGATCTTAGATAGAGGAAGCCCAGCCAGCCATCGACTTCAGAGCTACGCGGATTGATCTTGTGTAAAGCCTCAAATTGGGTGATCGCTTCATCTACTTTTCCCTTTCGGTAAAGCGAAGCGGCTTCAGAGACTTGCTTGGTGAAATCCTGTTCAGGATTCGATTGCGAGTACGCAAACGACTCCATGGCCACCAAACCAGCGAGCAGAGAAATCTTAACTACGGACATTGAAACTCTAAATCTTTACGACAATTTGAGCGATTATGCTCCCGACATGGCCCCTGGGATTGCACCTTCGAAAGCTTCTTTGAGCTCTTCAACTGTCCAGTGCAAGGTTTCGTCCCCAACATGAATCGTAAGGCCTTCACCGTGACCAATATGCCCAACAGGATATGCCTGCAATCCGTATTCCGATGCGAGTTCCTGCACTGCGGTAACTGAGTGCGCAGTAATAAGAACCCTTCCGGGGATTTCACCAAAAAGGTTAGCATCGTCTCGCATTGAATGATGAGGCACTGAAGCGATCTGCAGAGGCATTCCTGCCATGACTATTTCAGCCGCGGCAACTGCCAAGCCACCATCGCTTAGATCATGGGCAGACAAAATAGTTCCTTCTGAAATTCCCTTGTTGAGTGCAAAACAAAGCCACTTTTCAGACTCAACTTCAGGTTTTTCTGGGAAACCAGTCTCCATTCCATGAACAACGGCCAAGAAGGAGCTTGCCCCCAATCCCATAAATTCCGGATCTGCAGCTGGAATGGTTGATAGGATAATGAGCTGGCCAGGTTCCGAAGGAGCTACGCCCACACGCTTGTTGGCGTCTTCCAGCACTCCTAACATTCCAATAAGAGGAGTTGGAGGGACTTCACCCAGCTCACTTTCGTTATAGAAGCTGACGTTACCGCTGATGACGGGCGTATTCATGATTTCAGCCGCATCAGCAATACCCTTCACGGCTTCGCTGAACTGCCAGTAAACGTGAGGATAAGTTGGATTACCAAAATTCAGTCCGTCCGTGACCGCTTTAGGCTCCGCACCGGTACAGGCCACATTTCTTGCTGCTTCAACAACCGCCAACTGCCCCCCTCGGTATGGATGAAGGTAGCAATATCTGGAATTACCATCGATCTTAAGAGCAATGCCCTTCTTGGTACCTCTAGGAGCGATTACAGCGGCATCGCCTGCTCCAAAACCAAGGGCAGTCTGAGTTTGGACCTGCTGATCGTACTGCTCAAAGATCCATCGCTTGCTGGCGATTTCAGGTGAAGCCAACAAAGTCAGCAATGCTTGTCGCTTATCAACCTGCGGCAAATGACTCGGATCAAACTTAAACGCCTTTTGGAAATAATCCGGCACGGCTGTTGAGCTCTTATAAACAGGACACTCGTCCGTGAGCAACTTGGGATCTACTGATGCTTCAACCACTCCGTGGCGAGTAATGGTGACCAATCCGTTATCGGTGACATGTCCAATAACAACGGCTTTCAAGCCCCACTTATTGAATACATCGAGCACTTCTTGTTCACGTCCCAGCTCTGCAACCGCCAACATGCGCTCTTGGCTCTCGCTCAGCATCAGCTCGTAGCCCGTCATATCATCTTCGCGCATTGGCACAAGGTCCAAGTTGACATCCATTCCAACACTGCCTTTGCTGGCCATTTCAACAGTGGAACACGTCAACCCAGCGGCACCCATATCTTGAATTGCAACGATGGCTCCTGTTTGCAGAGCTTCGAGCGTTGCTTCAATCAGCAGTTTTTCAGCAAACGGATCACCTATTTGAACGTTCGGTCGCTTGGCATCGCTGTCCTCACCCAACGCATCACTTGCGAACGTCGCTCCGTGAATACCGTCTTTTCCGGTTGCAGAGCCAAGATAGATCACAGGATTACCGATACCTGCTGCTGCTGCCGTTGTTACCTCATCGATCTTCAGGATGCCAACGCACATCGCATTGACAAGCGGATTCCCACTGTAACGAGGATGGAATCCTACTTCGCCAGCCACGGTTGGCACGCCAACGCAGTTGCCATAACCGGCAATTCCGGCAACGACATGTTCAAAGAGGTATCGATTTCGCTCGATTACCTCAGGCGAGGCGGAAGTTCCCTCAATCGGTCCAAACCGGAGTGAGTTGAGAGCTGCTATAGGGCGGGCTCCCATCGTCAAGATGTCACGAATGATGCCACCTACGCCAGTCGCAGCGCCTTGATATGGCTCAACCGCAGACGGGTGGTTATGCGACTCGACTTTCATCGTGATACCGATGCCATCACCGATATCAACAATGCCTGCATTCTCAAGTCCTTCACCCTCCATCGCTTCCTTATAGCGTTTGAAGTAAGCAAGGACCGGGCGTGAATACTTGTAGCCGCAATGTTCGCTCCACATAACAGCAAACATGCCGAGTTCGGTATAGGTGGGTTCGCGCTGAAGAAGAGAGAGGATTAACTCGTACTCGCCATCGTTCAGTCCCATGGACGTGTACACTTCGGGGGTGATGAGGGCCATCCATTCGATTATATCTGCTGGAAGGGGTTTAACTTGGCTCGCAATTGCCTTAACTGTAACGAGTTGTGGTGAAGCGCCCCGATTCGATTTCTCTGGACAGTGGATCGGCTACTCAAAAATGGACGCAGATCGAAACTCCAATCCCGACGTCGTTCGATCGGCCTCTGAGATAAAAGTCATTGTTCTGCCAACAGGGCGGTTTGATTTGTTTTATCAGTTAATGCCGATGTCTGGAAACATTTCCGTTTCTGGGGTCAAAGCGACCCTCATGCCGACCAACACGATGGACCCAAGGCTCGACAGACATCCTGAGAAAGTATCGCAGATGTTCGGTCCGATGGAGTTGGTAGCTCAGAAGGATGGGACCGTCCTGTTTCGAGACCTCAAAGCAAAGGACTCAGAACCGGTAACACTAAAGAAGGTCGCAACGAATCCCTGACCTGGTCCGTAACATGGAATATCCCGAGGTATGAAATGAGGACCACCGTTATTTATCTGCTTGTGCCAGTTGCCCTGGTCTCCTATAGCGGCTACCTCTACTATCGGTTGGCTTGGCTACATCTGCAGAGCAATAAAGCCCTTCAGCACGTCCACGACAATTTGGCAACCCATCACCATCTCCTGCCCCACTTGTTGCTGGCACTTGAAGATTACGCCAGACACGAAAGGCACGTTTTGGTGAACGTCATTCATGCTCGTCGTCTAGCCCTCGCAGCCAGAACTCTGGAGGAGCGGATGGTCGCCTCCGCACACTTGAGTGACGCATTGAGGCACCTGTTGGCATTATCTGAACGGTGCCATGATTTGCATCACGACCATGAGGTGAATCTGGTGCACATGAAAGTCGCGCTTGCGGAACAAAAAATCACCCTTGCACGCGATTATTACGATCATGTTGTCCATCACTACAACGAGGAAATCGAGAAATTCCCCCACCGGATCGTTGCCCGATTAGCTGGATTTGAACGAAAAGTTCCGTTCTACGCGCTATCGGACATGGCGATGGCTGCTTAGGCGGTTCGAGCCACAGTAGGCGCCATCAATCGCGCTTTTCTAGCTCGTTGAATAGCTTCCTCAGTCACGGCTTTTTCAAACGATCTAAATCCAGCAAGTTCGAAACCATGTTTCTTGGCTAATTCGGAGATCTTGTCTACTTGGGCAACAGAGACCTCTTTTCCAAGGGTGAAGTTGTAGAGGGAGGGATCACCCTCCAGAGCCAGGATCATCGTTTCACTCATGCAGGCGTAAGCTGTTTTCGAGGGGAATCCGAAGTTGAAGTTAAATTCGACGTTCCCGGGGACCTTAACGACTCCACCTTCTATCACGAGTACATCAGGGCGTTCCTTAGCTACCCGGACCGAAACATCTCTAGGGCGAGCTACATCGCAGACCACACACCCAGGCTTTAAATGCTCTGGGAAGATCAGATCTTTACCAGCTGAGCTAACAGTGATGATCGCATCGGCATTTTTGATATCCGCAACATCCGTGCTCGCTCTGGCGTTGGTTATTTCAGCGGCAACAGCTTCCGTACGCTCCCTATCTCGTCCAATCAGAACGACATCGCCAAACTGCCGACTTAACACTTGTGCACAGGTCTTTCCGATAGAGCCTGTAGCTCCAACAACAGCCAGCGTACCGTTGTGAGTATCGACTTCCAATAACTCTAACGCCTTCTTAGTGCCTTCAATTGCCGTGGCGACGGTATAGCTGTTGCCTGTCGTAACGCCTATTCTTGATCGGCTGGCAACCGTAACACCACCGTCTCCAACGACACTGGAAAATGCGCCAAGACCGATCAATTCAGCACCTTGTTGAGCAGCGACCTCGGCGCACTCTGAAATGCGTTGATAAACAAAGTCAATCGGAAGACTCTCAGTCATCTGATTTGGCGTGAGCGGCAAACCGATAAACCATCCTTCAGTTTCGACTCCCGTGATCGACTTTATTCCAGTGATTGTGCTCGCGACAACAGGCTTCTTCCGCTTGAGGAAAGCCTCAATCAGGCTATCTGGCATGTACTTGGCGATCGGATAACGCCGTTGCAAGTCCTTGGGGTGCAAAGGATGAATGATGAATCCGAATCGAACCATATCGTTTTTCAGTCGCTATCGCTGAACGAAACCCGCTCCGCTTATATTAGAGAATACGCGAGACCAAACGTTTCGTGTCGCTTAACCCCGTAATCGCACAATCCTACCAGAAGCATTAGACGAAACGGTCTAAGGCGTAATGTCGATCACGTTCGGCTTCCATCCGAGCTTCGACAATGTGGAGAGGTAATCCTGCTCAGTGAGATCCGACGGCTTCTTGCCCAAGAGCGCCACAATGACCCCTTCCATGACGTTGGTAGCGAAAGTTTCTCCACCAATTACAGGAGTGGTTGTGATTGCCCGTTTGGCTTTGAATTGCTTCAGTAGTTCAAGATCGGCCTTGCGCAAGGTCTGAGTAATGACGGTCTTCCCTTCCATGTTTTCCGGCATGTACTTCCTGATATAGTGCCAATCCCCGCATACGACAGTGCATTCTTCAAAGATCTTGGGATATTTGGGGGTCCGTTGCTCCTGCTTTTCACCTGTGGGATAAAACCACTTGAAAGGCAACTTCGTGGCCAAAGGTAATAACAGGCTTCCGAAGGTCTTTACTTGGCTGTACTGAGTCAATTTGATGGGAATACCGAGTCCAAATAGGAAATCACCAAAGACGACATCGGCACCTGCCTCAATGAGTGCCTGAGCCATGCCGAAGCGGTCTACAGCCGAGACCAGCAAGACCTTTTCTTTCTTGAAATCTACAGTCCCATCACGCTGCAAGGTTCGGATGGTATCTCGTTCCAGCGTATGTTTGAGACCACTTCCATCAACCACCGGAGTCTTAACAGCTCCCTTTATCAAATCAAGGATTTCACGAAACGCGTACTTCTTTTGCTCGATGACAACCCAAATATCAGCTCCACCCACTCCAAGGGCGTCGACTCTTCCATCTAGGTCAGTGAACATCTGACCAAATTTCTTCATGTCTCCATCAGTTCCGATCCGTTCCAGTAGGAACTTCTCACCCAAAATGTCGACTTCGTCACGCTTATCGCGCTTACTGGTTCCCAAACTTACTGAGACAACGTGCTTCATTCTTTAGCTCTGTGGTGGTGGAGGATGTGGTGTAAAGGATGAGGCACCGTATTAACCTTCATCCTTATGAAAACAGATTAATAAACGGCTATGGACTCGATTTCAACATCGACGCCACGAGGAAGTCCAGCTACTGCAACAGTGGATCTTGCTGGCGGATCAGAGGTGAAGAATCCACCGTAAACCTCATTGACTGCAGCGAAATGATCCATTGAGCTCAGGAAAATCGTAGTCTTGACGATGTTGCCAAAGTTCAATCCCGCTTCGTCGAGGACGGCAGCAATGTTAGCCATAACCTGCTTGGTCTGTTCCTTTATGTCGCCCGTGATCAAATCACCAGATGGGGTCAAGGGAATTTGACCGCTGAGGAAAAGATAGCTTCCTTGGGTTCGAATCGCCTGACTATAAGGTCCAATTGCACCCGGAGCATGAGACGTCGAAATCTTCTCGCGTACCATGCGCCGCAGGATACCACCGAAAATGGGGCACAACTTTGCTTGGTTCTGTCATACTCGCATAGATGCCTGAGAGGCCGCGTCTGTCAATGGAGTGTAACTGTCTGTTCGTATCGAGCAGATTCGTGTCTGACAGCCCCTGCCTGAACGCACAGATGAGCTCAATTCTCATCCTCCAATCAATATCTCTCAGCAAACATTTTTTATCCATTCATCCCACGTCATGCTTCCACCAGGTTTGTCCTGAGCTGTCCAACATGGCGTCTCCCGTCGATAACAAGAAGACCCATCGTTTTAGCGGCAAAGTCCCTAACGCTGGAATCTCCTATGCGCAGACCAATTGGGCCACACCTGCCTTAAACCAAATGCCATGCCCCGAAAGAAATTAGCTTCTCCAACCGAAAACTCCGATCCAATCGAAACCGCCAACTTACCGACTTCAAGCGAATCAGCCAAACCAGCAAAGAAGCAAACAAAGTCCACGACCAAAACCAAATCTGAAACGATTAAGCCCGAGGCAGTTATTGCTCCTGCTGAGGTTGTTGCGTCCGAACCGGCCCCAAAGCAGTCGAAAAGGGCCACTGCGACAAAATCCAAAGTTGTAAAGGCCAGTACGGCGCCAGCGGTGACTCCACCTCCTGTGGTTGTTACACCCGTGATCACACCTTCGAAGTCAAAGAAGAAATCTGAAAATTCGAGTACGAAGTCACCGAAGAAGCAGGAGCTATCCCCAATCGTTGAGGCACCTGCAGTCGTAGTGGAAGGAACACCACTTAAGACAAGCAAGCCAAAAAAGACTTCAAGGCCAGCCAAAGTAGCGGTCGCTGATGAGCCAATCGTGGCGGAAGCCTCGGAAGAACCATCGATCATTCGCGAAGCGCTTGATGAAGACATTATTGTATCTTTCCGACCGACAAACTCACCTCGTGGGAAAAAGGAATCAGTACCCGCAGTTCCCACTCAGGTTGCAGCCGAACCTGAATCTAAGCCAAATCACGCTAAAGGGCGCAATCGGCGGGATGAGCGAAAGAATCAAAAGCCTGCTACCGAAGTTCTAGTCGAAGAACCAAGTCTTGAGCCAGCACCCATACTAACAATTGACGAATCCCTTCTGGTTGGCGGAGAAGAACTACCACTAGTAGAGTGGAGAATTCAGCCGAAAACTCAGCCTAAAGCCATCATTACCCCAACCTCGATTACTAGCGAACCATCGATGCCTGCTGAGCCAGAAACGGCTGTGGTTACACGGCCACAAGAGGCACCTGAAAGAAATAGCAGAAATCGTCGCAGAAAGAATAACAGCCGGGAGGTTACCAAGCCAGAACCGACAGTTGTCACTGAATCCGTTGTTGTTGAGGAAGCTGAAGAGTTGCCCAAGGCCTCCTTCAGACGTGAAAGGCCAGCACCGGCTCCACCACCACGCCCCAATATCGAAATACCAGAAGCGGCCCCACAGATTGTGTTGAGGGATGGCATTCCGACCCTCGTCCGCAATCATCGGGTCTATCCGCCCTTGATGTTTTTCGGTAGCCCTTCTGATGAACGCCGAGCTGCAATCGTCATGGATGAGCTACGAATGGCCGCGGAATCAGGCGTCCATCTTCACAGCTTCCTGATCGATTTTGACGTGGATCCAAACCAAGTTGAAGAGGCAGCTGGTCTTGCCGGTTACATCTTGTCTAAAGCAGTTGATGTTGACCCGGAAGCCCAAGTCATTTTCCGACTCGTCTTCCAAGCTCCCAGAGGATGGCAAGATAAATATCCGAACGCAAAGTACAAATACGAAGACGGAACTGTGGCAGAACCAAGTGTCTGTGATGAAGAGTTTTGGAGCGTTGCGGCATCCTGCCTTGAGCGGTTTGTAAAGCAAATCCGGCTCCTTCCCAATCGAGACCATATTTTAGGCTTGCACTTGGAGCGTGGCGAATGGTTCTTCTCGGAAGGTCTAGGGTACGACAACTCAAAGGCTGCTCAGAACAAGTTTCGGGATTGGGCAAAGACCCGATACAACAACGATGAAGTTACGCTTCGTGCTTCTTGGTTTGATGGCACCGCACGTTTCGACAATATTCAGATTCCTGAATATCGAACAGCAGCCACCGAGGACGAGAAATTCATCCGTTCCTCTCGAAAGCAGCGACGATTCGTTGACTATCACTTGTTCCTCAGCGACGCAACTGTTCATCGAATCGGAGAGCTTGCTTACGTAGCAAAAGCTGCCAGTGAAGGATATTTCCTTATCGGTGCGAGTTATGGATATACGTTCGAATGGTCTCATCCTTCAAGCGGTCACCTTTCGCTCGGCAAACTTTTAAGGACTCCTGAAATTGATTTCATCGCAGGACCGCCCAGCTACAGGGAACGCGACCCAGGTGGAAGTGCTGCCTTCCCATGTCCTATCGATAGTCTTGCTCTAAACGGCAAACTTTATATCAGTGAAGAGGACTTCAAGACATCACTAAGCATTGGCCACGAGCCAGATGACTTCAACCCAACACTCAAAACCCCGCAGGCGTTGGAAAGCGCCCATTGGCGCGGAGCCGGTGTGGCGTTATCTCATGCGAGTGGTATGGCTTGGATGGATTTGTGGGGCAACGGTTGGCTTAAGACCAATTCGGTCTGGGCTCGTGCGAAGAAGATTCAAGACGCGCTGATTGACCGTATGCAGACTCCGTTGACCGATCCAGATGTAGCCATCTTCATTGATGAGCGTGCGCTGGCCTATCTGGTGGATTCGCATGCGTTTGAATTGTTAGTTCAGAACGTTCGCGAATCTGTTTTGAGAGCTGGAGTCAGCGCTGGATTCTATCTCTTGAGTGACTTGGCTCACCGTGAGAAATTCCCCGAAAGCAAGCTCTATCTCTTCTTGAACTCATGGGATGTTCGTCCGGAATTGAGAGCGGCGATTAAGTCTCGCCTCCAATGCAATGGGAAAGTTCTCTTTTGGTTGTACTCTGCCGGCCTGTTTGACGCAGGCAGAGATTCCTTGGAACGAGCAAGAGAAGTTACTGGTATTGCACTCAAGCCACAGCCCTTTTACTCCAAGTCTGGAACAACGATTCTCAACCGACGCCATCCACTAAGCGAAGCTTTTCCAGACAAGAGTCTGATTGGGTCAAGCAAGTTGGAACCCAGCTACTTTGCTATTCCTGAAGGGGCCACCGTACTCGGAGAATATTCTCAAACGGGACTACCCAGTTTTGTTGTGAGAGAATTCAACGAGGGACCAGCGGAATCACACTGGACAAGTGTGTTCTTGGGTGAACCCGTTGTCAATGCAGCCTTGATTCGAGCGTTGGCTCAGATGGCTGGAGCTCACGTTTGGAACTTCCAAGAAGATGTCGTTCATGTTCGAGCACCATTCTGTACAGTTCACTGTTCCGGAGCAGGTGGCAGAGCCCTTGCGTTGCCAAACAAATACTCTGCTTACAACTTATTGACTGATGAATGGACCGCGGTGGATTCTACTCACCTCCGCTTTACCGCCACGGACGGATCAACCCATGTATTTTTGGTCGGACCGAAAGAAGAGCTGATGACCATCCTTGAGGGAGATCCTTCCACTGCCCTCACCATGAAGGATATTCCGGTCAGAGAAGCTAACAATCTCAATGACATATCGAACTTTGATGTTCCGATCATGAAGCTTGATGAGTGGATGGAGGGAGGAGACAGCGAAGAAGCCTCCGAAGATTGGTTCTTACGCCCTCAGCAGATCGTTGAAGAACCCGAGGCAGAAGACGATACGACCGAGAAGATCGGGCAACGACGACGAAGACGTCGTGGACGGTCGGATCGAGGCGGCTCAGAGGAAACCGCTTCAGCAAGGCGAGAACACGTTGGCACAACGATCTCAACCGAATTTGGTGATCTGGGAATGAACGTATTGTTCAGGAAAAGGGAGTAACAGGCAATGAAAAAAGGATATCGATCAGGATACGTAGCATTGCTTGGTAAGCCAAACGTTGGCAAAAGCACCCTACTCAATTACATTATTGGCCAGAAGGTCTCGATAGTCAGCAATAAACCCCAGACAACGCGTCGTCGGGTGATTGGCATTGACACGACTCCTGAATACCAGATTGCATTTATCGACACTCCAGGGATTCACGAGCCTCATACTCGCTTGGCCAAATCCATGGTTGAGCAAGCTCGTATGTCTTTAGGTGATGCCAACGTCATCCTGTTTGTCGCGGACGGATCTCATCATCCCGGGGAAATGGACCGAGAAGTGGCAAAGTTGCTCAAACGAGAGAGCACGATCCCTGTTGTTCTTTGTATGAACAAAATGGATCAGTTGAAAGCCGAGGATGTCGTTCGCAATGTTGATGCCTACAAGGCGATGCTGGGTATTGAAGATGCGGACTACATGATGACAACAGCGATCAAAGGTGAAAACGTTGACAAGCTGCTGGAGATCATCGTTTCCAAGCTTCCTGAACAGGACCCGATCTATCCGGATGACGCATTTACCGACCAATCGCAGCGATTTCTCGCGGCTGAAATGATCCGGGAACAGATTCTGATCGCGACTCGACAAGAGATTCCCCACGCGGTAGCAGTCTTAGTGGACGAGTGGGAAGAAGAGACTGGTCTCATTCGGATTTCAGCTTCGATTATTGTTGAGAAGTCCAGCCAACGAGCGATAATCATTGGCAAGCAAGGTCAGTTCCTCAAAAAGATCGGCACCTCTGCTCGTGAAGAGATTGAAAAGATGGTGGAGCAAAAAGTTTTCCTGCAGCTTCACGTTAGAGTCAGTGAGGATTGGCGAATGAGTCCCAGAGTCCTACACGAACTGGAGTATAGCGAGTGAATTCGGGCGTCCCGGACTTATTTGGCCAGCCATTGCTGGTCGACCCGGGAATTGCCCTGCCCACTTTGCCGCTTGACCTAGTTCGCAAGACTGGCCCCTTACACAAAGTCGAATACGTCATCGAGTTTGTCGGACAAAGATCTGTTCTTGCTGGGGCCGCCGTCCAACTTCTTTCGCCTGACTGGTTTCAAGCCTTGGGGCAACCTCAGTGCTATGCCATGCGTCCCGCTGACCTTCACTGGCAGCGACTTACTCCGGCCATTGATGGATCGTATGACTCACTCGCGATCTCATGGCCATTCATCAGTGCAAAGGGGACCATTTCCTTCCAATCGGCCAAACACTTGCTCGATATGGCTGAACAGTTTGGACCTTTCCTTCAGAGACGGGCCATGGCGATGCCTGTCCCACGCGAAGTTGATGCGTATGTTCGACTTCTTAAGGAAGCACAGAAGAACCTGGATATTGGGTTTGAGATTAGCGTGATGTCTTCACGAGCCCAATTCTACGAGAAAGATCTCTGGATTGAATGCGCCAAGCTTGGACTTCAGTTTTCACCATCCGGATCATTCGATTGGCGAAGTCCGGAAGCACCCTATCCCCTTTTCAGCGTGACACCTATTGGCGAAACAGATTGTTTTTCGCTCTCCAATGTTCAGAAGGCAATGTGCCACGTCGGCATTACGTTAGGGTTCAGTGTGCCACTTTGCGCTGCCCCCATTCAGGCTGTAGAAGGCTGTTTCTATGTGGCTGAGCATATCGCCAGGACTCTTGGGGGTCGCATCCTGGATGATAGTGATCGCGAGCTCAACGATCGGATCAAGGATGAATTGATTCAGAACACCAAACTTGCCTTGAGCCTATTCTCCAAGATTGGTATGACCACAGGTAGTCCAGAAACGGAAGCACTTTTTGGTTGATAGGTCAGGATTAAACCTTAAATCATTAATAATAGGAGAGCATCATGTTTCCAATCCTTCTTTCGACTACCCATTTGACATCGAGTCATTTCGCCCCGTTGCTTGCTCTCCATGCAAAGGGCACTGATATCGTCAATTCTGCTGGCGAAACAGTCATCCTTCGAGGAGTTAATCTGGGAGGGTGGCTTGTGGAAGAGATGTGGATGACTCCATGGCAAGAGGAGCCACCTCACGGCACTGACCTCCCGAAAATAGAAGATCATGTCAGTCTTTGGGGTGTCGTTGAGAAGCGTTTCGGGGCTGATGCTATGTACAAGATTCGGGACACATGGCGTGATAATTGGATCACTGAGTCAGATTTCAGCAGAATAAGGGCGGCCGGATTTAACCATGTGAGGGTACCGTTCCTCTATTCCCTGCTTGACGAGCCTAACGGCCTTAAGCGACTCCACTGGGCCGTTGACACGGCCGCCAAGTATGGTCTCTATTCCATTCTGGACCTGCATGGGGCGCCAGGATGCCAGAACGAATCAGACCACTCAGGTCAAGTGCGCAAAAACCGTCTATGGTTTGATGTTGAGAACATCACCAAATTCGAAGATGTATGGATGACATTGGGGCGAGAATTTGGAAGTGATCCCAACGTTGCGATGTTCGATCTCATGAACGAGCCAATGGGTGCACCTAATCCTGCCATGCTTGCGATTGTCTACGACCGTGTCTATCGAGCAGTTCGAAAAACCGCTCCTGACAAGCTTTTGGTGATCGAAGATGGATACAAGGGATTTGATACAACCATCCATCCGAACGTGGCTGGCTGGACGAATGTGGTGTATTCCCTCCACTTCTATAACTTTGATGCCAAGGAGCCGGGAGATCATATCAAGGGACTCAAATCCCATACGCCCAAGGAAAAAGAGCTTCAAGGATATCGACAAACTCCGCTCTACATTGGCGAGTTTAATCTTGAACCCCACGGTACACCTCAAGGGATGCATGATGTAACGTCCGAAATGGAGAAGCTTGGGTGGTCTTGGACAATGTGGACCTACAAGACTGACTCCAAAGGAGGCCCTATGGGGCAATGGGGTTTCTATAGCCGTGAGCATAAGCCAGATCCGATCAACGCCTTTCAGGACAGCATCGAAACGCTGATGAAGAAAATTCAAACGACCCGAACTGAGAACTTTAAGGCCGTTTCTGGCCTGGCTGAGTCAATCAAACGATGAACTATTGAATTCCATGCTTGTTCCCTTGAGATGAGTGGCTCAACACGGGTATCTTAATGACCTTGTCGGGGCGTGGCGCAGTTGGTAGCGCGCGTGCTTTGGGAGCATGAGGTCGCACGTTCGAATCGTGTCGCCCCGACCATTACCTCCAGCTGGGATGATTCCCTCTGATTCCTGCTACTTTAGCATTTCTCCTTCTCTCGTCCGAATTGGTGTCATCGGGACAAGTCAAGGTCAAACCAAGACAAATCATAACCTTGTCCATTTTTCAGACATCTGTTTGCTGTCGGCCAACATTCCCTGCATACGTTCTCAATTTGATATTTGTGAATGCAATCAACAAGTTTGATAAATTGCGAATCCAAGCGCATGATCTACAAGGGTCATTTTCCAAAAATCTCCGTGCTTTCGCGAGGGCTATCCGTGAACTGTACTTGTAAGCAGGTTCAAAATAGATGATAACTAATCATACTTAAACATATTCCTTAAGCGTTTACAGAATGCCCTTCAGGATAGTTCAAAGTCATTCCTCATTTTACGAGACCTACTCTGGCTTTTTGGTAACTTTGACAGATAACATCTTCAAAGATATTCCGCATACTCTCTGGCGACACATCCAACCCATATGTAGGAGATTATGCGTATGATATCCATTAGATTATCTCACTGCATTCCGCTCTTTTGAACCTGATTTCCAACATGCGTGACGATTCAGATAAAATGCATTCTCGATGTACTGTTCAGATTTTAAGGCTTTCGAACAATCAAGGTAGATAAAGGACCGCGCTCGTTTGGGATAGTGTCAGAATTCACTACAATAAATGGGTCATGGAATCACGTGACTCTAAAGATAGGACTTGCTGGTGAGTCCGAAGCTTTATACAATCTTTATCATGAAGCAGGGCAATATCAATCGACCGAACCGCAAAGGTTTCACACTCATCGAACTCCTCGTCGTTGTGCTCATCTTGGGCATCCTGACGGCTGTTGCACTTCCCGCTTATCTCAGCTCAGTTCAATCCTCACGACAAGGTGCAGCAAATGCGAACTCTCGAGCTCTGGCCACGGCCGTACAGGCGAAGGGCGTCAAAAACTGGTCTTACGATACAACTTTGGCCGACTATGCTTCAGACCTTGGTGGCAACGTCCCTAACAATCCCTGCACAGGAACGACAACTGGGTACACGATCACAGCAACCACATCGACTGCTACAGTGACTGCTAGCACTGGCACCAACTGCGGAACCTGGACTCCAAGCACATTCAACCTCAATCTCTAAGATTTTAGCCTTATCTCCTCCAAGGCATAAAAGAATGGCGGCTCTTGAATAGGTGCCGCCATTTGTCTTTTTCCTGTCTATCTGGCCCCTGAGACTTCATGCCGACATGCGTTCGGATTGCCCCCTCAATAGCCAGGACACCTACCAAGGATTTTCTCATGAACTGGAGTCTGGCCGACTCAACACCAATGTCTTTCAAGATGGAAACCAGGATTTTGGGTGTCGACGAATAGTCGTGGATGGTAGCGAAGCATTTTTACGGATCACACCTGTGAGAGTTAAGCTCTGGGCACTTTGGGTTTTTTGGAGATACAAAGTTGACTACTGGAAAAGGATCCATAGCCTCAACCTAGAAGCTTGCCACCAAGCAGTAGGTGCTCTAAGCAGAAATCATCCTCTCCCACGTCCACAGTAAACAAAAACGGCCCGATGCCATTTAGGGCATCGGGCCGTTTTTGCGATTTCAGACCTTAAATATCGTCTTCGATCTCGATATGCCCTGGCTTCTGTTGATTCGCTCTACGACGAACCTGGCCGTAAGAACGACCACTCTCAGAAATAACCTGAGGCTCTGCAATCTTGGCTGTTGTAACCGAGTGCTTAGCATGCTCTGCAGCAGCCATTCCGACCAACGTGTGGTCTGCACCGAGTTTCTTCATGACTGCAAGATCCCAAAGATAAAGGATCGGCGAAGCGTTGTAGATGGACGAATAGGTACCGGAGATGATACCGATCATCATCGACAATACGAAGAACTTCAGATCGGGTGTCGGCGTTCCAAAGACCACCAGGATAAGCAAGGTCACAATGACCGTTGCGCTGGTGTTGATGGATCGAGCGAACGATTGGGTGATCGAACGGTTCATCAGGTGGCCAAAGTCTTCGCCTGGCTTGGGCTTCCGCAGATTCTCTCGGATTCGGTCGTAGATAACGATCGTATCGTGAACTGAGAAGCCGATAATCGTCAGCATCGCGGTTAAGAACAACGCACTGACTTCCCATTTGAAGACAAATCCAACTATCGCAGCCGTGCCGATGACAACAAAGATGTCATGAAGCAACGCTCCAATAGCGGAGACTCCAAACCTCATACCAGGCTTGAATCCTCCGAAGCCCATTCCGAAACGGAACGCCAGGTAAACCACGATCAGTAGTGAACTGATCGTCACACCTTCGATTGCGTTTTGTAAGGTTTCCTTCTGAACTTCAGGCCCGACAAACGAGAACGTTGTTGGCTGAGCATCCGCTGGCAACTTTCCAGCCTTTGCGATCAACTCCTGTCGCTCTTTATCTGTTTTGAGATCTGTCAACTTGGGATCAGTCGGGACTGTTACATAGGCAATTTTGATGTCCTTGCCTGCAGTGTCCTTACTGGTACCCAGCTTAACGTTGCCACCTTTGAAACCAGCAGCTTCAAGATCTTTGGCAACTTGGTTGCTGTCGATTGCATTCGATCCAACTGCATAGCCCGATTCATATCCACCGCGGAATTCCACGTTTAGGCGGAAACCACCCATGAAGAAGAATGGAATGCTGACGACGATCGTGAAGATCGAGATACCGAACCATTTCTTGGCCTTTTGGACAACGAGCAAAGGCTCAGCGGAGAGCGGATCAAACTTCTTGCCGAACCAGTTTCGGTTGACTGCATACCAAGACTCGTGATCGCCAATTCCTGACCCAACAAAGAAAAGAAGCAACGATCGAGTAACGGTAACGGCAGTGAAGAGCGAGATGATGACACCGAGGATAAGTGTCGTCGCAAAGCCCTTGACCGGTCCAGTACCCAGATTGACCAAGACCAACGAGGTCAGAATCGTACAAGCGTTCGAGTCAAAAATTGCTGGCAGTGCTCGTTTGAACCCAAGTTCGATCGCACTGAGCAAATTCTTGCCCATCTTGATCTCTTCTTTCACGCGCTCAAAGACAAGGATGTTTGCGTCTACGGCCATACCGACCGACAGGATGAAACCTGCGATACCGGCCAGTGAGAACGTGGCACCCGTCAACTTAAGAACTGTTAGGGAGAAGAGAATGTAAAGTCCAAGAGCGATAAGTGCAACCACTCCGGGGAAAGCGTAATAAAGCAGTAAGAAAGCAGCGATGACACCGAAAGCAATAGAGCCCGCGGACACCATTTGGTGCAAAGAGTTCTTACCCATAGTCGGGTCGATGCGTTCACTGCTGAGTTTCTTGAGGTCGACCGGAAGTGCACCACCGTTCAAGAGGTCGCAAAGTGTCTTGACGTATTCGTGAGTGAACGTGCCTTGAATCACGGCATTGTCGCTCAATACAGTTCCATCAACCACAAACGCCAAGCTCAGAACTTTGCCATCAAGAACAGCCGCGATACCTTCACGCTGGTTCTCATGAGCCTGGCTCCATTTGCGCATCTTTTCAGACCCCGTACTGGAGAAAACCATTTCTGGTTCTTCCCTTGTGCCCTCAAGGTGGCTACCTGCTGAGGAAAGGTCTTCGCCTTCCAGAATCAGGTCCCAGCCCTTGATGACATTGGCGTACTCAGGGGTACCTGGCTTAATAGGCTGCCCCGAAGCCCCAGCATAGGCATCCTGGAAGCTAACAGATGGGTTAGCACTGTCCTTGCTTTCGTTCTGTCGGAAGCGCCGGTATTGCCCATCAGGCTTTTCGGTGACGACGTTCTTAGCCCAGTAGAACTGAATCTTGGCGCTGGTGCCGATAATGCCCTCGGCCTTATCCAAATCGGTTTGGCCTGGTAGTTCAACAACGATTTCATCGTCGCCCTTTGAACTGATGGGGGCCTCGGCAACACCCAAATCACCACCAGCACGGGCAGCCAGAATGTGAATCAAACGTTGACGAATATCGTCAATGTGTGACTTCTGCTCAGGCTTGAGCTGCATTTGGTAGGTGAGTCGGATTCCACCTTGTACATCCAGACCATAGTTATAAGTGGTCCGCGAATACAAGAAACCGGAGAGAATTCCTAGACCTAGAACAAGTAAGAGAAAGAGATAGCTTTTAGACCGCAAATCGGTTACGCCTCCTGGCGCATAAACAGTAGTGCGAGAGTATACCGAGTATGGAACCTGCCCGAACTACACGAGTACGGGCGAACGACCGTGTGGGTTCATCCGCCCGCATACAAAATTTAGTCTCGAGCCCAGAACATCGGGCCAGAATCTTCAAAAATGACCGATTCTTTCAGGACGGAAAGAGCCTTTCGGAGTCCTTCCATCGAAGACATCAGACCGTCTTCGTGCTCGATGCTGAGAACGTGATCGTAGCCCACCATGCGAAGGTTTGAGCAGAAGTCTTTCCACCAGGCTAGATCGTGACCGTATCCCACAGAGCGGAAGACCCATGAGCGTCCCAAAATGTCCCCATAAGACTTGGTATCCAAGTTTCCGTTTCGTGCACTGTTGTAGGCGTCAATTCGAGTGTCCTTGGCATGGACGTGATACAACGCCCCTTCCTTGCCCAATTCTCGAACGGCTGCAATTGGGTCGATACCTTGCCACCACAGGTGAGACGGATCAAAGTTCGCACCAATTCGGTCTCCGTTCACACCAACTCCATTTCTCAACTTGAGAAGTGTGTCGTTGGAATAGCAAACAAACCCAGGATGCATTTCAATACAGAATTTGACGTTGTTCTCTTTCAGATAGGCGGCTTGCTCTGTCCAATAAGGGATCACGACCTGATTCCATTGATAGTCCAAGATGTCGCGATATTCATCAGGCCAAGCACAGGTCACCCAGTTAGGGTTGATGGCATTGGGATTGTCTCCTGGACATCCGCTAAACCCGTTGACACATTCAACACCGAGCAGCCCCGCCAACTTGACAGTCTTTCGAAATTGATCGTGATGGACTTCCGCAATCTTCTTATCGGGATGGATCGGGTTACCGTGACAACTCAATGCTGAAATCACAAGCCCGCGACCTTCAACCTCTTTCATGAGCTGATCTCGCTCAGCCTTACTTTCAATGAGCTTGTCTACGTCCAGATGAGGAACGTTTGCGTACCCGCCAGTGCCGAATTCTACGGCTTGAATGCCTTCTGCTTTTACAATGTCGAGCGTGTCGGTCAGGTTCTTGTCACCGAACAACGCCACAAAGATTCCAATCTTCATCAGTACCTCCGCAACCCTGCGATGCCCCGATTATGCCCATGCCAAGGCAGGAGAAACTAGGCTTTAACGCCTACTGACTGCAAATTGAGCATGAAGGGCAAGTTGAACAGCAAAAAGGGGTGCCAGCAATCAAGTTGGCACCCCAATACTTTGGAGAATTAGAGACCGGCAAGTACGGCTTCGATAGCTTCGAAGTTTGGAACTTCAGCAAGTGTAGCTGTCTGCTCTGAATAGCGGATGACGCCTTCTTTATCGATCACAAATGCTGCCCGGGCGACACCCTCACCCAATCCAACAAAGTCTGGCCAAATCACATCGTAGGCTCGCGTCACTGACTTTTGATAGTCGGACAGAAGCGGGAACGAGATTTGGACCTTCTTAGCCCATTCTTCGAGAGCAAAAGGGGTGTCAGCAGTAATTCCGTAAACGACTGCGTTGGCGTTGGTGTACTTCGAAAGGCCTGCGGAGACATCGCAAAGTTCCTTTGTACATACGCCGGTGAAGGCAGCCGGGACAAAGAGGAGAACGACGTTGTCTTTACCTAAGTGGTCAGCCAAAGAGACATCTTTCAGACCTTCTGATGTCTTGGTTTTGAGTGTAAATGCGGGAGCAGTTGTACCAACAGTTAGAGGCATGAAGTGGTTTTACCTGATTGGAACCCAGATCAGTTTTGGCCCATCGTGCTACGATGAAAGAGTGACGAAGAGCTACTGGGGCATTGATTTGGGCGGAACAAAGATAGAAGGAGTTGTCCTTCCCGAAGAGGGAATCCAACCTATTTGCCGCTTGCGGATTGACACAGAGGCAGATTTTGGCTACGTGCACATTGTTTCTAGAATTGCTCTCCTTGTTAGTCAGCTTGAAGAAAAATCTGGGCTCAAACGGCCTGAAGTCATTGGCATCGGAACCCCAGGGGCGATGGAGCCGGCTACTGGCCTCATGAAGAACTGCAATACGACAAGTTTGAATGGTCAACCTTTACCTAACGAGCTACAAAATGCTTTGGGTTGCTCAATCAGGCTGGCAAACGATGCCAACTGTTTCGCACTGGCCGAAGCATTGCTCGGTGCAGGCAAAGGGTCAGATTCGGTCTTTGGGGTTATCATGGGCACAGGTGTCGGGGGTGGCATCGTCATCGGCGGACATGTTCATAACGGTGGACAAGGAATTGCAGGCGAATGGGGTCACAACGTTCTGATCCCAAATGGAGACCCTTGCTATTGTGGCAAGAAAGGGTGCGTCGAGACGGTCTTATCTGGTCCATCACTTCAACGGTATTACAAGACGATCAGCGGTGAAGCAAGAACACTGAAGGATATTGTTTCGAGAGCCGATACTGATCCCCATGCTAAAGCAACTATGCAAAGGTTGGTTCACTACTTTGGAGAGGGAATCTCAGTTGTCATCAACATTGTGGATCCTGAGGTCGTGGTTCTTGGTGGAGGAGTCGGCAACATAGCTGCCCTTTACCTAGACGGCATCCGTGAAACTGAAAAGCACGTTTTCAATACCCAGTTGAGAACACGAATTGTCCCACCCCAATTGGGTGACAGTGCTGGAGTATTCGGCGCAGCAATGCTCACCCGGTAGACTCTCGAATCAATGGATCCAATCGTCTCGCAAGTCAATGTCGACGACGCCGAGCACCGAGCGAACCGAATTGCCATGGATGAAATCATGGCCGAGTTCCGCGATCGGACGCGTCTAGTCCTTCAAGGTGGAGGTGCCGAAGCGGTCGCCAAACACAAGAGTCGTGGCAAGATGCTCGCACGTGAGCGTATTGATGCCCTTCTCGATCCTGGTTCTGCATTTTTGGAGTTCAGCACTCTCGCCGCGACGGGAATGTATGGCGACGAGGCACCTGGAGCCGGAATCGTCACCGGTATTGGACGAGTTCATGAACGGGAGTGCGTAGTTATCGCGAACGACGCAACGGTTAAAGGGGGGACGTACTTCCCTATTACTGTCAAAAAGCACCTTCGAGCTCAAGAGATTGCCCTCGAAAATAACTTGCCTTGCATCTACTTAGTCGATTCTGGCGGCGCTTTCCTTCCGCTGCAAAGTGAAGTTTTCCCAGACAAGGAACATTTCGGAAGGATTTTTTACAACCAAGCTCAGATGTCCGCACGGGGAATCCCCCAGATTGCCAGCGTCATGGGGTCTTGTACTGCAGGGGGAGCCTATGTTCCCGCAATGAGTGATGAGACGGTCATTGTAAAAGGACAGGGCACGATCTTTTTGGGTGGTCCTCCACTAGTAAAGGCTGCCACTGGAGAGGAAGTCTCTTCGGAAGATCTTGGTGGGGCCGATGTCCACACGCGCGTAAGCGGCGTCGCCGATCACATGGCCGACGATGATGCCCATGCACTAGAGATTGTTCGTAACATCGTTGAGGCAACAAAGGGACGCAACTATGGCGAAGCATCTGGCGCCCGAATCCCGCCTGCCATTAGTGAGGATCCACTCCTTCCTGTCGAGGATCTCTATTCATTGGTGCCGTCCGATTCGAAACACCCGATGAATATGAGGGCGGTACTTGCGCGAGTCGTGGATGGAAGTCGATTCCACGAATTCAAGCCTCGGTATGGCACGACTTTGATCTGCGGATTCGCTCGATTTCATGGGCACATGGCAGGCGTTATTGCTAACGACGGCATCTTGTTCTCTGAATCCGCCTTGAAAGGAGCGCATTTTATTGAGCTCTGTAGTCAGCGCGGAATCCCCCTCGTTTTTCTTCAAAACATTACTGGGTTCATGGTTGGCCGTAAATATGAGAATGAAGGAATCGCGAAGAATGGAGCCAAGCTGGTTACAGCCGTGAGCACCGCCAATGTCCCTAAATTCACGGTCATTATCGGAGGAAGTTTTGGTGCTGGGAACTACGGAATGTGTGGTCGAGCTTTCGGGCCGCGCCAACTCTGGATGTGGCCAAACGCTCGAATTAGTGTTATGGGTGGCGAACAAGCCGCGAACGTCCTTTTGACCGTTAAGATGGACCAACTGTCGACGAAGGGACAGACCATGTCTCCCGATGAGCAAGCGGAATTTAAGGCGCCAACCTTGAAAAAGTATGCCGAAGAGTCAAGCGCCTTCTTCAGCACAGCTCGACTTTGGGATGATGGAATCATTGATCCAGTTGACACTCGGCGGGTCTTGGCACTTGGAATTGAAGCCGCGACCAATGCTCCCAATCAACCGGCTGGATTCAGTCTGTTTAGAATGTAACAAGCAAGGTATTTTTGAAAGATGAGAAGGGTTTTTCTGGCTCTACTAACTGGTCTGACTTGTTTGGCTGTAGCTACAGACGCGAATGAGGTTATCCGTAGCAAGGATGAGACATACAAACCCCTTTTGGCGACAAAGGTTCAAGCGGACGCTCTCCATAGGATTGAAGATCGATACACCAGTCAACTCACCAAACTACGTAAAGATAAGCCAAATGACTATTTGATTCAACGTGACACTTTGAATGAGAAATTCACCAAAGAGTTCATGCTGGGAATGACACCCATTCAGAAATCAACCTATCGTAAGTACATCCGATCTCTTCGACAAGGTTATCGAAAAGCTCATCCGGATGTAGATGCAGACAACATCTTCATCTGGGGTGGAGCAAACCTACTCTAGTCCTGCTTTGCCTTATCCGATTCGTTGGCTCGCTTTCGGTTTTCATCCGCTGATGCCTGCATCTCTTCGACGGACTTAACTTTCAAGCGAGCTGCTCCTTCATACACTTTCGTCGGAATGAGCGGCCCAGTTGCCAGTCGCTGTTCGGCTGCATGTATGGCATCTTTATATTGGGGAAGCCATTCTGTGCCCGCGACAAGCATTTCATCTGCCATCTGCCAGATCTCCGGGGGATTGCATACCGCACCTGTCAGTGGATCCATCATCATTGCCTGCTTCAGTAGGTCCGCGTTGCCTGCGATTGCCGCTTCTACTCCCAAGCGTTGACAAGAAATTGAGGCATTACAAACGGCAGCGCATCCAAGTGGGAGGTCACCGACAACGGGAATCGAAATACCATTTCGATCAACATAGCCGGGAGCCTCGATGATGGCGTCATCAGGAAGATTGGTGATGATGCCGTTGTTCACCACGTTAAAGTGCCCACGATAAACGCGCCCTGTCTCCAAAGATTCGATGATATAGCTCCCGTGCTCTTGACCGCGCTTGTCCGATGAGAAAACATTGGGAGGCGCTTCCATCCAGTTCGGAAAGTCATGCTCGAACCAGGTACGCCCTTCACGGCAAACGCGGAGATAGCCTCCGGTTTCGCCATTGATCCAACTGCTCATGTCGATCCAATCGGGAATCTCTTGGGGGCGTTTGCGATACCAAGGCACATATTCGCTGAGATGTCCGTTCGATTCCGTGCTGTAGTAACCAAACCGACGGAGCATGTCAATTCTCACTTTCTCCGTCTTGCTGAACACGGGGTGCATTTCGAAGGCTTCCAGCATATGAGGAATCATATCCATTCCCTGCCATCGAATCTGCACATACCAAGTCTGGTGATTGATACCGGCACAGACAATATCGACATCTTTCTTACTAACGGTGTCATCGGTTCCGATATGTCCGTGCTTTCTCGCCCATCCTTCGATGCATGATGCGATTTGCCAATGCCCCCCTTGTACTCCGTGGCAAAGGCCAACCGTTTGGACTCCTCCATATTTGTTGCATGCCCAAGTAAGCATGGCCATCGGGTTGGAGTAATTCAGAAACAGACAATTCGGATCGGCGACCTCTCGGATGTCTTTACAGAAGCTGAGGAGTGCTGGAATGCCTCTTTGGGCATACATCAATCCACCAGGCCCGAGGGTGTCCCCCACGCATTGATCCACTCCATACTTCAGAGGAATGTCAACATCAGTTGCGAAAGCTTCCAGCCCTCCGACGCGGACAAAAGAGAGCACATACTTCGCTCCATCCAGGGCTTCCCGGCGATCAAGAGTAGTCGATATTTTCGCAGGGATTTCATTCGCCTCAATGTCCCTCTTCATCAGCTTGGCAACCATTTCCAGGTTGTCCTCACTTATATCGTGATAGGCAAACTCTGTATCGTGAAGTTCAGGAACCGTCAGAATGTCCCTACTGATCCCGCGGGTAAAGCCAACGCTCCCCGCTCCGATAACCGCGATCTTGATCGGCATAAGAATAGATTACACTCCATCAACATTCAGGATGATTTCTCACGTTTTGGCTTCTTGATAAGCCTCCCATTCTTTCCATCTGGGAATTGCACTCGGAACCCATCTCTAACCTCTTTCCGTCTTGACTCACCCCAAAGGCGAACATTAAAACAGGTAACTTCCCAGACAGGATTATGAAAATCGCATTGGGATCGGATCATGCTGGCTTTGAACTCAAAGAGACTTTAAAGGTCAAGATCGCTGGGATGGGCCATGAGGTTGTTGACCTTGGCGCGCACACTTACGACGCATTAGATGACTATCCAGACTTTGCCGAGAAAGTTGGAAAGTCTGTTGCTGCAAAGGAAGTTGACCGAGGAATTGTGATTTGTGGCAGCGGAGTTGGCGCGTCCATTGCCGCCAACAAAATCGTGGGCGTACGGGCTGGCATATGCACAGACACTTACTCAGCACACCAAGGAGTCGAGCATGATGATGTCAATGTGCTTGTCTTGGCCGCCCGAATCACTGGGATTGAAGTGGTAAACGAGATTCTCGTGAGCTTCCTGAACGCCAAGTTTAGTGGTGAAGAACGCCATTTACGTCGCCTCAACAAAGTGCTCAAAATCGAGCGAGAACAGCTTCAAGGTCTTTAACGAACTACGTAACCGGTTGTCATGTCCATTCGTAGGGCATGGCAACCGTTGAACAAACATTAACCTACGGTGGCTTGAAACCACTTCACTTGACCGTCATACTTTGAACGGATCGACAGAAGGTCAACTCTATGGCAGAAACTCAATACGATTTTGGAATGGTTGGACTCGGCACGATGGGTCGCGCCCTCCTGCTGAACATGGCAGATCACGGATTTGCGGTTGCCGGTTTGGATACCGACACAGGAAAAGTAGACGCATTGCATACCGAAGGGGCTGGCAAACCAGTTAAAGGTTTTACAGACGCCCAAGCCTTCGTCCAATCGATCCGAAAGCCCCGAGCGATCATGATGCTCGTCCCAGCAGGTGCCCCTGTCGATTCCGTTATCCATAGCCTTTCGCCATTCTTGGAATCTGGAGATTTCTTGATCGACGGCGGAAACAGCTACTTTAAAGACACTGATCGCCGAGTGAAGCAGATGACCGAACAAGGTCTGGGATTCATTGGAATGGGTGTTTCGGGAGGTGAAAGTGGAGCTCGACGAGGTCCCAGCATGATGCCGGGCGGCACTCCCGAAAATTACGAACGCATTCGACCGATCGTCGAAGCAGTCGCTGCTAAGTTTGAGGGTGAACCTTGCGTCGCCCTAATGGGAAGTGGTTCTGCCGGTCATTACGTCAAGACCGTTCACAACGGGATCGAATATGCAGTCATGCAGCTGATCTCTGAAGTGTATGACGTGATGAAG
>Ga0164296_1000445_pt1 | contig 49669 bp, 40 predicted proteins | sample GEODES057metaG_FD_113533 | JGI IMG/M metagenome (GOLD analysis project Ga0164296, IMG submission 113533) | Dystrophic lake water microbial communities from Trout Bog Lake, Wisconsin, USA - GEODES057 metaG | ecosystem: Environmental > Aquatic > Freshwater > Lake | place: USA: Trout Bog Lake...
ATTTAAGTAAGATCCTAAAATTTCATTTAAGTAAGATCCTAAAATTTCATTTAAGTAAGATCCTAAAATTTCATTTAAGTAAGATCCTAAAATTTCATTTAAGTAAGATCCTAAAATTTCATTGAAATCCTGCTAATGCATTAGTTATTCCTGTTTGTCCTGCATTAATTGCTTGTTTTCTAACAGTATGGTGTTTTGAATTATATGGATTTGAATCATCAAATCTTTCTTTAGTTAAAAAATTAGATAACATTGCTAATACAAATAAAGCTATAATGATTGATAAAGCTATATAAAAATTATTCATCTTTTTACCTATTATATTATTCTTTTTTTATTCTCTAACTTGTGGTACTGATTTTTCTTTCGATTCTTTTGGTTTATTAACAACTATCATATAGAATTTTGCAAATGTATCATTCCAGTTATTGCTAAAATAATTATTGAAGAATAAAGTTACCATTACTGGGTCTTTTAAGAAACTTCTAAATTTAATTTGAAATTTTTCACTGTCTTTAAATCCTATTGGAATATTTTTACTTTTGCAGAAAAATACGTATTTTTCAAATACTTTATCTAAGAAATCTTCTTCAGATGCATATTCTTTTAATTTTTCAGATCTTAGAATTATATTGACTTTATTGAAAACATCTCCAAATTTAATTTTTCCACTCATTATATTAATCTTTAATATAATTATTTATCCTAATTGAACGATGTTTAAATGCATCCTAATTGAACGATAATCTTTTCTATCTCTCTTTTAGCAATTTAATATGTTCTTTAATTAAATTTAAAAACTCAATTGGTAATGAATCTAATTCAAATAAGAATATAAGATTCCCATCAATTCCATTTGTTGATATTACATTATAAACATTATGATCATCTTCTGATTTGTTTTTATACAAAATTAACAATACTTGTGATTTCCAGTCATTTGATGCTTTTATAAAACTAGATGAAATTATTCTATCATTAATATCTCCTCTTTTTACAATTTCTCCTTTTGTTATACCAGATTCTGCTCTATGAATCATCAATATATTAATATTTAATAATTTTGCAATATTATATATTTCAAAATCACTTGGCCATAATAATTTTTCTTTCAAAATTTCTGTAAATACCTGAACTCTTTCATCATGTGTTAATTTGTTTAATTTTTTTTCCCATAACATTTCAGGCGATTTATATGTTTTTTGATAATATAATGAAAATGCTGACATTATCGAATCTTGTTTGAAGATTTCAACTCCAGTTTCTTCTATTTCTAATGATTTAATTATATTACCATATGCACCTGATTCTACATCTATCCATTTTATTGGTCTATTCATTTTAATAGATAACCATTCTAAAAATTTAGATAATGAATCTTTCTCGTATTTATCTGTAATATTTATTTTATAAACATTTGAAAGTCTCCCAAATTTACTTGGTAATGTAAGTTGCTGTACATATCGAAGCATTAATGGAATTTCTTCTAATTCTTTCTCTTTAATACTGTAATCTTCAATAACATCATTTTGAATAATATTCAGTTTTGGATATATTATTTGTTTTGGTATTCCATTATCTACTTTTGTTTGTGAAAATACCCATTCATTTCCATTATCAATTAAACGATCATTATAATATGTTTGAGCATTCTTCTCAATGCCTATTAATCTAATCCATTTAGATATAGCTTCTTTACCTTCATTTAATGGCATTTCTTCTAATGTGGTTTGTAATAATGATTTATCCAATTTTGGAAATGTTTTCATTAATGTTTTAATCATTTCTGTGCGACTTTTACCAAGTAAGGGCTGAACCAATGTTTCATAATGCATTAGTAATTCTTTACCAACTTCATTTTGTACTTGAAACCATTTATTTGAATTCTTATTTGCATTATTTATAAAGTCTTTAAATTCATCATTTGATGTTTCAATAATTTTTGGAGGTATTGCTAAATTAATATCTGGTATTCTTAACTCTCCAGTATAAAACTGTTTATTATTACTACCTTCAATCTCATCTCCAATGTTTAATCCAAAACCAATATTTGCTATTCTTTTTCTAAATAATTCTAAATCACTTCTTAATACTTTTATTTTATATATTTGACTTTCTATATCTTCCAAAAATGCAAATTTATATTTTGTAGCTACATTTATTGCAAGTAATTCTTCAATGCCATACATTCCATTTGGTACCAATAATAATATATTCTTTTTTGTTAAAACACCAAATATTTGCAAATCTTGTCTTATTATTATTGTTTGTGCTTCAAAATTATTACCATTTGTTAATACTTCATCTGTCCATGCTTTAATTATATCTAATGTATCAATAAAGTTATATTTTCTATTTTTATTACATTTATTTAGTATTTTAGTTATATATGGATATTTCTTCAAATTAAATATAGTCTCGCCTGGTTTATTTCTCTTTTTTAACTCTAATGGTTCATATAAATTAGGTTCTGGTTCATGAAATAAAAATATTACATTATTTCCTATACCACGACTATATGCAGAACATTGAAATGTTATATCATTATTGCCGTATTTTTCAACAACAATTAAAATGTATCCTAATATTTCTAAAATTGCTATAATATGATGTATGTTTTTTTGTTCATTTGAATATAAATATTCTATAAAATTTAAATATGACTTATAGATATTTAAATTTCGACTACTTAATTCATTGAATATTCCATCATTCCATTTATTACTTTCTAATACAAGTTTTTTATTATCTTCAGGTATTAAAAGTTCTTCTGCAAAAACTTGATATAAATGACCATTTTCTAATGCCAAATATTTTAAAGGATTCAATTTTGTTTTTATTAATTTTATTAAAGCTTTTTTATCTGGTAATTTTAATAAAATAGCTACAGCTTCTAATAAAGAATCTGATGAATGTTTAATACCTTTACGAAGCATACATTCTTCAGAACTTAAACTAATATTATTACATATATGATAACCAGTATTTGGCATTAATATATTATGTAATTGTTTTGGAATTGATCCATATCGTCCTTCTGGAATAGGTGCAGGAGCACCCATTATATAACCTTCTTTGATTGGTGTATTTTCTTTCTTACCTGGTTTTGATTTACTATTTTTTGATTCTTCTGATTTATTTGCTTCATCTTTTATATTACATCTATCTTTATCTCTTTGTGTCAATTGTTTTTTAATGCAACATGGTAAGCATAAACCATTGGTTCCTTTATCTGAATGAAATCCAATATTATGAGCTTTATCATATTTACCCCAATAACCATCTTTATTTGCATCATTTGTATTATTATATAATATTATTGGTAATTCATCTTGAAAGTTATTTTTCTCATTTTTAGGACATTTACCATTATTTTCTTTTAATTGCTTTTCAGATAATGGTATTTTTGATGCTGGACACCATATTTTTGGACAAAAATAGAAATTATGTTTTCCTTCACTACCATATTCAAGAATACTATCCCAATTTGTATAACCATTCTTTTCAAGATATTGTTTTTCTTCTTTTGAAATAACAACAGGTTGTCTTAATTGAGCAACACCACATTTCTTAGGATAATCGCTATTATCTTGAAATATCTTTGGATCTGCTTTCTTAAGCATATCTATAAAATAACGTTGGCTCTCTTTACCTATTGCACCACCACTACTTTCAGCGTCACTAAAATTAACTCCTTCAAATAACTCTTCTTCAGATTTTTCTTCTGCTTCTTCTGTTTCTACTGCTTCACTTGATAAAGATGATGATACTGGTTTTACAACTTTAATGATTTTCTTTTCTGTTAATTTAGTTCTTAAAGTACTATATAACCATCTTAATATTCTTGCAATTTCTTCACGTGTAGCTACATTTTCTATATTTATTCTGAATGCAGACGTTACTTTTGATATTTTTAATACACAACCAGTATTTAATAAAGAACGTGATTTCTTTGGTTTAGTTTCTATATCTTCATCTTCATTTTGTACTGCCTCAATCCAATAATTAATATCATCTTTACTAACTCCATATTCTTCCAATGATAATATAATATCATTTAATGGAATACCATGTTTAATACCATTTTTAATATGCTCTGATATATCTGTTTTTTTCTGATATTTATTTGTTCTTTTAAATGCAACTAATAACAAATTTTCAGATGATTTTATTAAATGATACAATGGTTGTAATAATGTTATATTCTTAGATAAACCAATATAAGATATATTTTGATCTGGTATATCTACTCTCAAAGACAATGTATCACATGTAATTGTAATTGGTTGTTTCAATATTTGTTGTAAAAAATTCTTACAAAATATACTATGATCATTTAATTGTTGCCATTCTATTTTATCTTTTGATTCAATATTATATTGTATATAAACGGCAAATGATTCTGTTATACAACATCTAGCATATGTATCTGTTTTTTTCAATTGAATCATAAATATAACCATTGGTATTTTTGATGTTTTTTCATAAAGAGTCCATTGCTGTAATAAATATGAAGGTATTTTATGATTTTTATTTAATTTATATTTTATCTTTGATATATCTTTACAATATTGCATAAATGGTATTACTTCTGTTGTCTTTGTTCTTTCAAATATACTATCAAGGGTATTATTTATTTTCATTTTAGATGGATCATTATTGAAATCTACTTTAGTATAAATAACATCATTTTTCATAATATTATTAATTTCAATATTTTCAGATAATTTCCATAAGTAATATAATTTATTAGCTTCAATTTTGAGATTATCAAGTGTACCATTCATTTTCCATTCAACTAATTTGTCAGGAAAGTAAAAAGGTGCATTTTTTATTTCATCAGTTGCATCATTATAAAATAGTATATTAATTTCCTTTTGATCAAAAATTTCAGTGTCATTATAAGTTGTAGCTACATTTGAATAATTTGTTTTTTTATATTTCCATGGATTTAATGGAAAATTAATATTAAATTTTGTTCTTAACTGTGTTTTATCCGTCCATATATATGGTATGTGTTTTATATCAGTTTCATATTCTTCTAATGTAGCTAATAATAATGTTATTTTTGTTGTTGCTTTTTCAATAGTATCATCTGCAAATATTGGTATAAATTTAGAATCATTTGGATTAAATATATATGTTTTCTTAGTTTTACTATTTAACCAACGATGAACTGTTACATTCATTGTATTACCTTAATTGAAATGCAGAATATATTATAACTTCTCTATTATAGAAAATGTTTCAAGCTCCAGAACAAGCAACAGCTTCATCTCAACTTCCACCTCCAAACCAAAATTGTTCTCCTGGTTTTGGTGGTTTAGGAATTGGATCTAATTCTAGTATTAGTGCTGTTCCATTAATTATACCAACAAAACAATATACATCTGATTATTTAAAATATTGTAGACCAGTTATTATTACTGTTCTTGTTATTACATTTGCGCTTTTATTATATACAATAGTAAAAGCAATAATTGGAATATTTACTGGTAGTGAAGAAGTATATAATACTACTGATTATGAAATAAGACCTAATCCTCAACCTCAATTAGGTGGAAGAAGAAAAATGAAAATTAGAAAACCAAGAATGAAATTTAAAGGTGGATGCAGTGAAGACTTAAATGTTTGTATGGTCAATCCAAATTGATTCATCAAATAAGATAATCAGATCTATCATATAAGTCAAATATATTAACAGATATATTTGGAATTATATATCTCAATAACATTTGTCTATTATTTTTTAAATATCTAATCATTGAATGATATATTGCTTTATCTAATCTAGATAATGTACATAAAATACATAATATTCTTTTATTTATGTCTTTATAATAATATTTAATATGATTGTTTTCAAACTTAGACAATAAATTATATATACTTAATGGTTTTTCAAATAACTTAGTTGGTAAAGGATTATAAAATATATCTATATTATGATTTTTAAATAGGTCTTTAATAAATAATACTGGAAAATTATATGATTTATCAAGTTTTGTTTTAACTAATAAATCATGAATCAATAAATATGGATCCAAATAATCTACAAATATATTCCATAATTCTCTTATTTTTCTTTTATCATATGACTTATTTGAATATAAAATGAAAGCAACATATAATATATTTTTCATGAGATTATATATATCATCTGAATTTTTAGTAATTTTTAATAATTCAATTATATTTGCATGTTGAGTCTTTTTCCAATATATCCAGGATTTATTTGTGCTTATTATAGATTTTACATATCCATTAACATCCATTATATATGATGATATATATGATGAAAATGTTCTTTTATATTTCTCAAAAATATATTTATCAAAATAAGGATACATCGCAGTTAATGCATTAGCAACTACTAGTTTATTTTCCTCTTTTGCATATTGTATTAATGATTGATCTTGTTTTGAAAAAAATATACGTCTTATCCTATTTGAAGCAAAATTTGGTCCAAAACATAAATAATAAAATGGAAAATCTGCTATCATTGTTGGTACATTTTTATAATATAATTGACTCCAATTATCATTTATTTTAAAATATAAATTATCTCTTTTATAAACAATATACCATTCTTTTAATGGACTATATAATATACGTGATTTAATCAATCCTAATCTATGATATGCTAATAAAAGTGTTAATCCACTTCCAATTGAATAACAATTAAATTTGATAATTCTTGATATTTCTGTAACTTCTTCTAAATTATCTAACTGTACTGGATGTATCAGATCATCTAGATAATTATTTCTATATATAATCTTTATATCTTCTATATTATAAACTAATCCAGTTATTAAGAAAGTTTCATTATGATTTTCATTTAACCAATCTTTAAAATTATTAATAGGTAATGTCTCAAATAATTTAATATTATCAGTTAAAATATAAAAATATAGAGCTTTATTATGTTCCCATGGAATTTTCAAATAGTAATATATAAATGAGTTTTTAATAATAGTTTTCCAATTATTTTTATAATTTAGATGAACTTTATATAATTTATTAGGATCTGCATATTCAATTTTGTAATGTCTGTTAGTATTGTCATTGTATATGTAATATTGATTTATGACATTTGATTCAATATATTCAACCATTGTTCATCTTATTACATTTGCATATTTATATATTCTTTATATTGAAATTTAGGCATTATAGTACCAACAGATGTATCTTCATCAATAGGAGTACCAAGTAATAATTTAGAGTTTTCATATAAAGGTTGAACTAATGGTTTTTGACCAAAAGTTGTACATACAGGCGCTCTTGGCATTGGTACACTCCATGCCATTTCTGGTAAAAGCACCATATCACCCCGATGTGTTGGTATTTTGCCATTTACATAAGGTTGAGTTTTGGCATAATATTGAGCTGCACTAGTTTCGTCTTGATGAGTTTCTTCATCATCTTCTTCTTCCATATGATGAGTTTGATGAGTATTGTTATGTACTGTAGCTACATTGTTATATTTAGTGGTTGCTGGTGCGCCATATAAACTTTGTCTTATCGAATTATGATTTGTTGGTGCAGCAATATCACTAAAATATTCTCTTGTACTATTATTTGCATTATATCCAGCACCTAATAAAGCGGGTGTTGATAAAAAAGTATTGTTCATTATAATATATAAATATTATTAAATTATCTTTTAGCATTTTGTGGTAAGGGTGGTACTGGAGCATGATAAGGAGATCCATGTGCTGGGGGTGGTGAGGGTGGTACTGGAGCATGATAAGGAGATCCATGTGCTGGGGGTGGTGGATGATTTTGTGCTGGAGGTGGTACTGGAGCATGATAAGGAGATCCATGTGCTGGGGGTGGTGAGGGTGGTACTGGAGCATGATAAGAAGATCCATGTGCTGGGGGTGGTGGACCTAATACACATGTATCTCCTACAAAATGTCCTCCTGCTGGATTTACAGCATTATGTTCCATGTGATATCCTTTTGCACATCCACCATTTTCATATTTAGCATCGTCTTTACTATTATGTATTATTTCCTCTCCAACTGGTGGATGACCATACGAATGATCAGTATGTGAAGATCCATGTGAAATTGGTTGAGCATTATTTTGATGAGCTAGTGGTGCTCCTGAACCAATAGCATGTATTTGATTATCTATTTTATGTTGTTCATGTGTTAATTTTATATATTGATCAGCATGTCCAGAAGTTACATTTGGTATTTTACGATTAATTTCGTTTAATAAAAATGCATGATTTTGTGCAGGTGTAAATAATTTACGGTGATCTGCTGTAAATGCACTAAAAACAGCTGGATCAATTTGTAATATTTGTTGAACTGTTAAATTACTTATTTGATCTGGTGTTAATGCAGCAATTTGTGCAGCAGTTAATGTACTTGCATTTATTGTTTGTGATTTAGCAGTTGCTGGATTTAATGAACTTCCCATTCCTTGAAGACCAGTTAATGAACTACCATGAGCATGAGCATGATCATGACCTTTATTATTACCAAAACCTGTATATATATGTCCTGATCCAGTTCCTGTATAATGATATAATTGATCTAAATTTACTTGTGCAGGAGGTCTTGATGTATAATCAAAACTTCTATTATTTACTTCATTTTTCATTTGATCATTTGTAAATAATGCTTTTTGACCATCTGGTAATCCAAGTATTTCTGCTGGTGTTAAAACATCTAATTGTGTAGGTGTCAATGGTTTAAAATGAAAGTTAAAGTTATTTTCCAATGTAGATGGACTGAATCCAGCTCTTAATTCATCTGGTAATTTTGTTAAATTATTTGTTATTTGTAATGCATCTTTTTGTTGTTGACTTAAAACGAATATTTGCATAGTTGTAAATGCAGCAATTTGTTCTTTTGAAAATTGATTTAATATATCAAGTGGTAAAACTCTAACTTCAAATAATGGTAATGATGCTATATATTCAGATGATAAATCAGAAACAAGTTTACCAGAATTTCCAAATGTAGCTGAAACAATATTAGCAATTTGATTTATTTGAGATGGTGAAAATGCCAATACTTGTTGTGGTGATAATTTTTCAAATACTTCTGGTTTTGATTGTAATAATTGAAAGAGTAAATCAGGTGTTAATGATTGTAATTCTTTATTATTATAAGAAGCTAACATTTGAGGTGTAATCATATCAGCATCACCAGCAGTCAAGTTATCAACGTCTAATATCTTTCCACTCTTATCTTTTCTGGGTTTTTCTTTGAAAAGTTTAACTTTATTTGTAGGTGTTTTGAGATTTTTAGCTGCTTGATTTATATCAAATATACCATTTGCTATAGTATCAATTTGTGATAATAAATTAGTTGAATTACCATCTCTATCTTCAATTGTTCTATTTAATTTATCAGATACTGCTGCACCATTTGGTGCATTATCTGATATTGTAAATCCAACTGCTTTTAATGTTGCTGGATCAAAATAGTTTAAGAATAATGACATAGTCATTTCATAATTTAAATTATTATTGTAGCTATATTGCAAATCATTTTCAAAATTATCATAATTCTTGCTTCTTAACATAGCTCTGAAAGATTTATCATTATATCCCAAATATATATATATATCTTTTAGCGGTAATAATATATTTGATGGAATATCAATTAATAATTCAGCTTCATATAATTTTGATACTTTATTCATAATATTTGCATCTTCAATTACTCTTGGTAATTCTGGTGATAATTCATTAGATTGTAATTTCTTTAATCTTTGATATTCATCACTTGTTATTAATCTTTGACGTAAATCATTCATAGTTATCAATCCTCCATTGATATTTCTTCCTTGTTCAATTAATTCCTTAGTACTTGGCTGTCTTTGTAATATTTCTGCATATGTTAATATTATATCATTGTCAATTACTGAATTACCAAATGACTCTTGTGCTATATCATTATTAATTAATTTTGTAGTAGCATAATTAACTAATATAATAAGAGCTATTATAACGAAAAACCATATAACAATATTCATTTTATATACCTCTACAATAGGTATTAGGAAAAATGCATGTGAATGTGCTTATAATTGGAGGAGGTATCTCAGGATTAACTCTTGCTTATAAATGTATTAAACAAGGTTATAATGTGATCATATTTGAAAAAACAGATAGATTGGGTGGAAAAATAAATTCAATCTATCATAATAAAACAAAAATATTACTTATACATGATAAGTTAATATCTTTATTAAAAGAATTCAATATTCCACTTGAATCTAGTAATGAATTAATTACATATAATTCAAGTGATAAAATTACTGATGTAGACTATGTTTTAAAATTTGCTAAAACATTATCTGATGATAAACTTAAATCAATTAATTTTAATCAATTATGTTCTACTGTATTAGGACCAATTAGATCTACTAAGATTATTAATTCTTTAAATAATAGCGAACAAAATGCATATAATGTCATAAAATTAATTGAAAATAATAATAATAGCAATCAACAATATCTTTGTCTCAAACGAGGATTTCAAGAATTAATAAATAAATTGAGAAATGCCATCATTTATAGTGGTAAAGCTAAAATTATGATGAGCTCACAAGTTACTGGATTTATTAATAAAACTTCATATATTCAAATAAAAATTAAAGCAAAAAAAGAAATGCATATTTATAAAGGTGATATTTTAGTATCAACTATATCTAAGAATGATTTATTATTTATTAATAAATGGACAACACATGAATTGAATCTGATTAATTCAGTTGATCTTGTTTCATTTCATAGAATTAATGGTAATTTTGATAATAATTTATTACAAATAAAATCAAATCCATTTCAAGGTTTAGCAATGGTATCATATTGGAATAATAATTCATCGAAAAATGATTCAATTAAAAATGATAAAGAACTTCGAAAAGTTATTCTTGAGTCATCTCAAGTTGTTTTTCCAGATATACAAAAGATTCATAAACCAAAATGGGTTAATATTTATAATTGGAATCAAGGTATTAATATATGGAAAAATAACATAGATTCTCAAAAAACCAAAGATAATATTCAGCAAATGTACGGAAAAGAATCAGCTTTTTTTATAATTGGCGATACTTATAATAATAATCAAGGATGGATCGAAGGATCTTTAGAATCAATTGATGATATATTTCCTAAAATAATTAAAATTATAAATTCTAGTAATTCAAGTGATTTAAGTGATTCAAGTCATTCATCTATTTCTTAATTTAATCAACAATAATATCTATTACATCTAATGTATTTAAATCTTTTTTTAATGATTCAATAGCTTTAATATATGCTTTTTCACCATTAATTGCCTCAACATTTACATATAATATTGGAAATATTTCATTTGTAAATTGTACATTCCAAAGATCATCATTTAAATTATAAGCATAATAATTATTAGTATTATTTAATATTTTAGCTATCATTGTTTGAGCATTTTTAATATTTGATGCAACAACAACTGTACCATTTGAGAATACCCATTTAAGTTTATTTTGATTACTAAATATATTACATATTGTATCAGGTTCTTCTATAATATTTTTTTCATAAAATCCACATAAAAAACTACTGCAATTTCTTATCATATAAAAATTGAAATATTATAATTTTTATATATTAATATGAATCAATCTACTACTTATATATTTGCATCTGACGTTAAAGATTTAACAATTGAATGTCTTATACGTCTCGGATATGAATTTATGAATAATAAAGATGATTCAATAAGTAATGATATAATTATTAATGATATTAGATTAATATGTCAAGAACTTGTTCATAGAAAAACGCTACCAATGAGTCTTACATTATTTAAACAAATAGATGAATTTCTTTATTATACAATAAGTCCTAATTATTCTAATCAGTAAGAACTATAATGATATGTTTTTATCTTGAGTTTCTTTTAGAGTTTCCATCATTATGGCAATGAAAGTAGGAAATAATTCAATTAGTGGTAATCCAGAATTAGATATATTAACAGATTCTATAAATATTAGTTCAGTAACTAATACAAATTTAATTAATCTTAGTAGTGCAACAAATGTAGCAAATATAACTTTTAATAGTAACTTTTATTTATCTGGAACCAATACTTCTTTAAGTATAAGTTCAACTAATAATAATCCTATTATTACTTTTACAGATACAAGTATCATTACAAATATTAATAGTGGATTTTTGAATGCTACTTCAAATATTATGACAGGCGAAGTTGATGTATTTATTAATAATAATACTTTTAATACACGTTATAGTAAAACTAATAATTTTTCACCTTCAAATATTTTTAATGGTGATGTTTATCTTTTAAATGGTAATCTTAGTGGATATAATGCATATTTATATAATAATATCCAAGCTATTGGTGGAATTTTTGGTGGAATAAATTCACCTTATATGATTTATCAAACTACAATAAATAATTATTTTAATTTTATTGATTTAGCATTTCAAGACAGTATAGATAATAATAATGTATATTTAGTATCACAACGAAATCTAGTATGTGAAGCAAATTATGGTTATATGTTATTTCAAACATTTAATAATAATAATGGTAACGGAATTTCTTTTGTAACTAGTAATGTAAATGTAAGTTGTAATTTAAATATTAATAATAATTTATATGTATCAAATAATATATATTCTAGCAATATTAATGCACAAGTTTTAAATGTTAACACTATTAATAGTGTTATTTTTAATGAAGAATTATATTCTGAAAATATTAATAGTTGCAATATAACAGTTGGATGCAATCTAACATTTACTAATATTAATAATATAGATGCAATAGATGTATATGTAAATATTGCAGATGTACTACCTGGAAATATTCTCACTGATGTATGTTTTAATATTTATTTCTCACCATTATCAATTAATGATCCTAGCAACAATTATAATGTTAAATTTTTTATTGATGCATTTGGACAAATTGTATATAATTATGGTACTTATACAACACAAGCTCCTCCATATTCTTTAGCAAGAGGTCTTTTGGACATGTCTTATTATGGACCAGGTATTGATACTGCTTATAATATATTTTATTTACAAGGTATTCAATCAATTGATACTTTAAGTTCATTAGGTAATGGTAATTTTAATACATTTAATCAAATAGTTGTAAATTCAAATGCATATATTGGTATTGGTACTGAAACACCATATAATTATTTACATATTGATTTGAATTATAATAATAATTTAGATTATAATGTTACCAGTAATGTTAATGCATTAATTGGATTATATAATAATACCATATGTAATATATCATATATTCAAGCAACCAATAATCATAATTTAATATTTGATTTATCAAGTAATGGTAATTTAACTATTGGTAATATTCCAATAACTAATGAATTTAATATTGATGTATCATGTAATATAAGAACTCCTTCTTTATTTACAGATACAATCTATAGTAGTAATACTGATTCTCAAAATATATCTTTTAGTAATTTAACATTAAATACTTCAAATATTGTTTCATCAAATATTACTACATCTAATTTAAATGTTTATAATTTGACAGCAAATATAACAAATTTAGCTATTGCTGGTTTAATAGTTACACCTTCAAATTTAACTGTTGATAAAACACATGATTTTATAGTTCAATCATCATCTAATATATTTTCACAATTAGCAGTTGATGCTCAAGGAATACCTATTTCAACTGCATTTGAAACAGTTAAAATTGTATCTACAAATTATACCGTATCTACTACACCTTTAACAAATACACAAACAGCAGTTGGATTAAATATTTCGTCACCAAGTATTTATAGAAGTAGTTCTCGTGTTTCATCTACAAAAGGTACTGGATCAATCATTGAATTCTATAATTATAATATTGGTAATATATATCCTAATTTGAATGAAAATGTATATTCTTTTGCTGAATGTGGAATTACTTCACCATCAAGTGGATTTAATGGATTTTATATAGATTATAATGAACCAGCTGGTACAAATCAAACAGGTGCAATTCAAATTTCAAGATATGGAGTTAGATTACAACATAGTTTACAAATTAATAGTATTATAAGTCCTGATAATAATAATAATTCAATATCAAATCCTGGATATGTTGGAATTGGACTTGGTGGTAATGATAATAATCCTGTTCTTCCAACAACGCAACTTCAAGTTGCAGGTATATTTTCATTATATCCTCAACAACTTACAAATTATTCAATTGCTACACCTACAATATTAACAGATACATTAGGTAATGTTATAATTGGAGGTAAAACTAATCCAAGTAATTATAATTTACTTGTCATGGGTACTTCTGGTTTTAATGGCAATGCAAAATTTAATGGTACTATTACTGGTAATGGTTCAGGTATATCAAGTTTAAATGCAACAAATTTATCTAGTGGAACAATTTCAACATCTGTATTACCAACTTCTGGTGTAACAATAGGTAATTATGGATCATCTACTAATTCTATTTCAATGAATATTGATTCTTATGGAAGAATTACAAATGCTACAAATGTATCTATTCCATTATTATGGACAACAAATACAGCTACTAAAGTATCTTATAATACCGATATGGGTAATGTTGGTATTGGTTATTCCAATACTTTAATTAGTAATCATCAATATTTATTATCAGTGAATGGTGATGCATATATAAATGGTAATGTAGTTGCAAATAATGTATCGGTTCCATCAGATATTAGAATTAAATATAATATTGCAAAAATAAAAGATTCTGTCAGTAAACTTAAAACAATATCAGGATATTATTATAATCGTAATGATATTGAAGGAAATCCAAAAGAAACTGGATGCATTGCCCAAGAAGTAGCTACAATATTACCAGAAGTTGTTCATGATATGGGTGATAAATTAGCTATATCTTATGGTAATATGACTGGTATCATTATTGAAGCTATTAAAGAACTTGATCAAAGATTAAGTATTATTGAAGATACATTATTACTTAAATAAGAACAATTACTAAATTAATTAATATATTGATGAATTAATTTAGCTTTTATTCCACCTATCATTGGTATTTCTTTAAGTTTCTCAATAGATACATCAGAATTATATAATTCTTTTAATGTTGGATACACTTTTATAATTTCTTTAGCAATTGTTTTAGATATTCCAGGTATTTGACATAATTGTAATAAATAGCATGTGTTTTTATCAATATTATCACTTTTTTTTGTTTTAACTTTTAAACAGTCTATATATTTAACATTTTGATTTTCTGATTCATCATTTGAGAAATTTTGTGGATTTTTTTGGCATCTTGTAGCTATCTTTATAATCCAATTACCCGTTTGTTGAACATTATCAGTTTCAATAACATGAATTTTATCACGAAACATTGTATGAATTATTGCACTATCTAATATATATTTATCTTGTTCTGATAATCTATTTGAACTGCATAATTGATTTTCAATTATATAACAACATTTTGATGTATCAAATGCACTCATCATTCTTGTTTTTTGCTCTTTATATCTTCCATCTTTAATTGATGATAATAAATCACTTATTGTTTTTCTCTCAAATACTAATTTAAAGCTTTTGTCATCAGGTTCAATTTGAATATCACCAATTTCTAAATTTATTTTGTTTATCTTAAAATCATTAGTATTTGTACCAATTTGTTTATTAGATAAGTAATCATATAAATCAGTCTCACGGTAATCTATATAAATATTCATTCTTGTATTATTAATTAATATAATGCGAAAAACTTTATATCATATCTTGTTTAGAGTATGGCAGTTGCTGCCGATAAAGAATGGCTTTTGCCAAATAGACAAGGTTTTTTAAATTGGGCTTATGAAACTTACCATCCAAGTAAATTTGAAAAAAAAGAAGGTGAATCTGGTTATGGTCTAATGCCTCAGCAAAAATTTACAAAAGAATTTATAAGTATTAATAATCCTTATAGAGGTCTTTTATTATATCATGGTTTAGGTGTTGGTAAAACTTGCACTTCAATCGCTGCTTCTGAAGGTTTCATTAATAAACATAAAAAAGTTATTGTTATGGTTCCTGCTTCTTTAGCTACAAATTACAAGGAAGAGATCATGAAGTGTGGATCAGTTGGAAATCCAAAGAAAAAAAAATGGAGTTTAATTGATATTAGTGGATTAGAAACAAAAATTAAAAAAGAAATATGTAAAAAATATTATATTTCCACTGTATTTGCAAAAAGATATAAATATAAAATATGGATACCATATCTTAATGAATCGGCACCAGTAGAAGGTAATAAACCTAAAAAAGATATATTAATTCTTAAAAAAGATATTAGTTGGTCTGCTATGAGTCCAGAAGAACAAAATGATGCTAAAAAATGTTTAGAAAACATCATTGAACAAAAATATACTATCGTAAATTATAACGGTTTAAATTCTAATAATGTAGCTACATTTACACCAGAATTTTTTAGTGATTCTTTTATAATTATTGATGAAGCTCATAATTTTGTAAGCAGAGTGGTAAATAATAGCAAAATTGCTAAACTTATTTATAAAAATATGATGATTGCTTATAATATTAAATTACTTCTTTTAACTGGTACTCCAGTTATTAATCATCCTTTTGAATTAGCTATCAGTTTAAATCTTGTAAAAGGACCTATTCTAGAATATCAATTCTTAATTAATAAAGGAATTAAAAAAGAAATAATTGAAGATTTATTAACTCCAAAAGATCTTATTAGATTAATAGATTATTTAGATGTTAAAGAAACTGGAGAACTTAAATTTACTTTAGTTCCTGATGGTTTTATCTTAAATGAATCTAATAAATTAGTTGTAAATAAAAAAGTAAAAGGTGATTATCTTTCATTAATTATTAAAGCCTTAAAAGACATTGGAATTAGTACAAAACCAAAAATGAATATTCATCTTGCATTGCCAAATAAAAAAGAAGATTTTGAGAATTTATTCCTTGATAATACAAATCCTGATAATCCAATTACAAAGAATTCTGATTTATTTATGAGACGTATTTTAGGAACTGTCAGTTATTTCAAATCAGCTGGAGAACAATATTTTCCATCTGTTTCTGAAAAACACATTAAAAATATTGAAATGAGTGATTATCAATTTAGTAAATACTTACTTGAAAGAGATAAAGAAAGAAAGATGGAAGATATTAAAAGACGATTTAGTAGAGGCAAAAGAGGTGGTATTCTTGAAGATAAAGGTTCAGTTTATCGTGCTTTTAGTCGTATGACATGTAATTTTGTATTTCCTGAAGAAATTAAAAGACCATTTCCAAAAGATTTAAAGAAAATCCCATTATCAGAATTGGATGAAACAAATGAAGCAGAAGAATTAATTGAAGGTGATGAAGGTCCTATTGAAACTGAAAAATCTGCACCAAAATCAGATATTCAAAAACGTTATGAAGCTGCTATTACAAAAGCAATGACAGAATTAGAAGAAAATAGTGATAAATATTTAGTACCAGAACAACTTGAAGGAAATTATAGCCCAAAAATGGGTAAAATATTACAATCTATTGAACAAAGTCCAAAGACATTATTATATTCACAATTTCGCACTATTGAAGGTCTTGGTGTAATGAATCTTATTTTAGAAGAAGCTGGATGGAAACGTGTTACTTTACCAGATTTTGATCCAGAAATTTTTGATCCGAAATATGATAATAAACGATATATCATATTTGATAATGATCGTGATAAAATGAAAATGTTATTACAATTATATAATGGATATTATGATCAATTACCACCAGAAGTGCAAACAAAAATAAATGCTGATAAAGATAAATCTAAAAATTTAAGAGGAGAATTAGTTAATTTAATTATGATTACACAATCTGGTGCTGAAGGTATTTCTTTAAAAACTGTTAGAAAAGTTATTATAATGGAACCATTTTGGAATATGGTACGTATTGATCAAGTTATTGGAAGAGCTGTTCGTACTTATAGTCATGAAAGCTTACCTGAAAATGAAAGACATGTTGATGTTGAAATTTATTTATCCATAATTTCTGATGCACAACTTCGTAAAGAATTTACATTAAAAACACTTGATGATGGTTTATCATCTGATATGCATATTATGCGTACAGCTGAAAGAAAAGATAACTTAATCCAAACTTTCTTAAATTATTTAAAGGTTGCATCAGTTGATTGTAGAACTCATGCACATTTAAATAAACCAACTAAACAAGGCTTACAATGTTATTCATTTCCAGTATCTTTACATGAATCTGAGAAATCTTTGGCAACTGCAGAATTTGCATATATTCCAGATATCAATTTAGATTCTGTATCTAATGTTAAATTACAAAGACACAAAAAAATACAAGGTAAAGTTGTCATTTATAATGATGAAAAATATGTTATAATGGATGATGATAGAACTAAATTATATGATTATAATGCATATAAAGAAGCTGGTGTTTTACAGCTCAACAGAATCATTTAAAAATAATAACATAATCATTTAGCGTTTTCTTTTTTTATTAGTATCTTTATTATTGCTAAATAATCCTAATGATAAAGATGGCTCTTTATATCCAGAATTATCTAATTCTTCTGAACAATAAAGAATATTTTGATTTTCTGTGATATTAAATTTGTTTTGATATTTCTTTAGTTCATCAGGTGTCATTATTTTTCTTATCATTGCATATTCATAAGAATATATGATTGGTTTATTATTAAGAATTAACGGATTCAAATGATTTTTATTATTTTTTGATTGTGAAAACACTTTTTGATGACTTAATTTTGCCACAGATTCAATCAATTTATTTTCAGCATCAATATTCGGATGCTCATTAACTTCATAAATTGTATTTAGATGCGTTTCAGTAGGAAAAGAACCAATAAAATTAAATTGCTCTTCAGTTAAAGATGAAAATTGAATTTCATTATATATAGATTTATGATGTTTTGGTTTTAAAAATTCTTTAATATGTACAATCTCTAAATTATGTAATTTGATAAAGCTTGGAAAGTCGCCCATTTTTAATAATCTTAAAAAATTAAAATCAAATTTTTATATTTTAATATTGTAATGGAAGATTTACTACAAGCAATTGATGACTTAAAATATCAACATGATAAATTGATGAATAACATTAGAACTCTTTCATCACAAGGTATTCAAACTGATAAATTATCAAAACAATTTATACAAGATCAAGTATCATTTAATAATAAAACAATTACTATTTTAAGAAAAATTAATAATAATATTGCAAATGTTTTAGATTCAGTTGCTCCACCTCCAGCTCCTGCTCCACCACAACAACCAGCATTTTTAGCTCCACAACCACAATATCAAGCACCTCCTGCTCCTGCTCCAGCTCAATTACCACAATATAGAGAAGAATATGGTGGTAAGAAAAAAACTAGAAAAACTAAATCTACATCAGCCTGGTAATTAAATCAACAATTTATTGCACTATGTCATTTAATATTTTATGGAAATGTTCAACAACTATTTCCCATCTATAATGTTGTAAAATATCTTTTCTTGCTTTTGCTCCATGTTTAATTACTAAAGATGGATTCTTATAATATTTCCAGATTGCTTCTGTGTAATCTTCAGTAAGACCTATTTCTGCTATTCCTCCAATACCATCTCTTTGTTTATCAATATAATATCTCATTTTAGGTTCAACAAGTATTGAATTGGTTTCATTTAAAAATTCTTGAATTCCACCTATCTTTGGTGCAACTTGTGGAAATCCTATTGCAGCATGTTCAAATTGACATAATCCAAATCCTTCTCCCTCACATGTATTTAATCCAATGTCACATGCATTATATAATATGTTAATATCTCTATCTGACATTTGTTGAGGTCTTGCTAATGCAATCAAACAAGATCTACCAAATTCAACTGGAACCTCTAATAATTTCAATTCATGATCATAAACTTCAATTAAATTCCAAAATCCTTCTATTTGAGCTGCAATCATTAATTTGATCTCTCTTGGTTTGTTTTGTTTCGTTTTATTATATTCTTGAACTAAATCATAATATCTTTTAACTACTTGTGCATATGCAATAAGTGTATGATCTAAACGTTTTCTTGGTTGATTTCTATTTAATTGTAAAATTACAAAAGCATCATCTGGTATACTATAAAATACTCTAGCTACAATTTTATTTATTGGATAATATAAATTATAATCAAAACCATGTGGAAATACATAACAAGGAATTTCATTACGCAAACCGAGTTTACGTGCTATTTTTCTCCAATATGGTGTAAATGTAATTACTGCATCAAAATGTTTATTCAATAAATCTATATACATCGGTTTCTGATAAGGATATACTTGATCCATATATGAAACTAATTTAAATGCTTTTCTTTCTTCATTTGAAAATTCATTAATAATAGTTGATGCAAGTGATGCTGTAACAACCATATCATTAAAAATTACAATTATATCTTGTGGATTCTTTTTAATATAATCTCCAAATTCTTTTTCACCAAATCCATTTCTTTTTGGATCTTCTGTTGCCATTGCATCATGTAATGTTACTGTATCAGGTATATCAGATCTTTGATCTGCACCTGCTGTCTGACCCATATTTTGAAATCCATAAATAGACAATTTAATATCTGAATATGCACCCAAATGTTTTGCAATATAATAAACTACTCGACTATAACCATTACTTTGTCCAATTGGATATGTTCCACAAAATAATACTCGTGTTTGTTTTTTTGTTTTTGAACTATCTAATATATCTTTAGAATTAGAAGTAATATTTATTGAATTATTATTTGATATTTCAACTGGTTTTACAATTAATTTATTAATATCATATTTTGTAGATGAAACTTCTTGTTTTATTTCTTGTTTAACTTCTTGTTTTACTTCTTGCTTTATTTCTTGTGATGTGTCTTTTTTACTTTCATTATTACCAACAAATTCACCTTTACCAAATAAAGATAACATATTAACAAAAATAATTAGGAAATTCTTATATAGATATTGTTCCAGTCATATTAGTTTTTGATGATTTAATTTCATCTATTATACCTTCTGCACGAAGACCATAATTTAAATCTTTATGTAATTCTATAACAATTGGATCCAATTGTTTCAAATAATCTATAATGAAAGTCTTTTTAATTTTAATGATTTCAAATAATGCTTTATTTTTACCATCACATTGTAGTTTTATATTTTCAACTAAAGTAGAATAAATTCTATTTATATCATCTAATAAACTTAATACCATTTTGACCATTTTTTTAATATCTTGATTTTTAGAATATTTATAAATATCTTTAAATTTACTAATAGATTCATTTAATGCATGTTTAATTTCAATATCTTTATTATCTTTTATATCATTACAATTTACTCTATATACAAAAGAATGTAATTTCACTAAATTATCATGAGCTACATTAAAACGTTGAACTTGTTTTTGTACTTTTAATTCTGCTTTTTGTGCTGAATTACTCATTATATTAAATACGGAAATTTAAATATTTGAATCTGTTAATCTTTCTTTATTATCATTATCTTCAATATTAATTTCTATTACTTCCATTGCTTCTAATTCTTCATTATCTGAACCTTCTTTTTTCATAAAACTTATCAAATCAGATAGTTCTTTTTCTAATTCAGTATTATAAGTCATTGTTTTTATAAAAAATCTAAATATACCATTTAATGTTTTTAAAGATTCTTCTTTATTACTTTCATAATTTTTTTTAACAAATTCTATCATTTTATGTAATAATATAATACGATAATCATCATCATTTATATTATCATTAAAATATTCAATCGCATATTTATCATATATGTCAGTTCTATTAATTGATATATTTGTATTTTCTAATAAATATTCAATAATCTCTTTATCACCACCTTTAATAGCATAAAATAAAGCATCTTGATTACTATCATCTGTTAAATTGATATCAGCATCATTTTCTATTAAAAGTTTAACTATATTAAATAATTTACGATAACATGAAATCATTAAAACAGTTGAATTTAAATCTATTCTTTGATTTATTATATTTTTATCATCATCATCAAGTAATATATCACGAATCTCATTCTCATTTTCATTTATAATTGCATTATATAAAGGTGATGAACTAACACCTTCATCTCTATCATCACTGTTATCATTTTCATCACTATTACCACTTTTAATTTTTTTATTTTTAATTTTTTTATTTTTCTTTTTTTGTCCCCCTTGTTGAAGTTTATATGCTCTAACACTATTATTATTTAAATATCTTATTTCTGTTGGTATAACTTGTTGTGTATTATACATAACATATTCATCACCTGTTTTTAAAAAATCAATTCTATTACTTATCATCCATACAGAATCATATCCATTTTTTTTTAATTTTTGATAAATTACATCTGCACTGCCATCTTTATCTTGAATACCATATTTAAATCTAAATTCAATTAAATCATCTTCACTTCTAATTATATACATATTTCCCATATGTAAATTGCATTTAAATATTGCACCACCTCTACTTAATGCTTTTCCAAATGTTTCAGATTCACTATTTGCAAAATATATTCCAGGACCTGCCATACCTTGACTTCCTGCCATAAATGGATATATCCCTTTTTCTTTTTTTAATATATCTGTTGTATCCATACTTGTTTGATGATATCCAATTTTTGTATTCTGCATTAATTCAAGTCTTTTTCTTGAAAAATTTAACAATAAATCTTTAATTTTATTATTAGAATTACTAATTGCCATATCTAATGCAGTATGACCATTATTATCCATTTCATTAATACTTACATAATATCTTTGTTTTTTTGTAGTTAAATCAGCAGTTGATGATAATAATAATTTAATTGCTTGTATATTATTACCTTGTACGGCATACATTAAAATAGTCTTACCATTTCTATCTTTTCTATTTATTGATTTATATTTTTTAACTTCTGAATCAAATAATTTAATTAATTCTGATTGATCTGTATTTTCTTTTGCATTTTTAAAAACTGCTGTATCATAAACTGATGTATTAGAAATTTTACTATATATATTAGTTAAAAAATTCATATTATTATTATTATTATTATTATTATTAGATTATATAAAATATTTATTCAAATGGTTGACCATAATATATAAGTGCAGCTTTTGCTGAATTATTTTCAGCATCTTTTTTTGACTCACCAGTTGCTGTTCCTAATACTGCACCTGCATGATTTTTTACTGTATATGTAAATACCTTTTTAGAATTACGAATATCTACTCCTACTTCATAAAAACGTGGATTATCTTGAAACGTATGCTGCATATATCTAACAAGCATGTCTTTGAAATTATTCTTCATTTGAATCAAATCTGCAAAATCTATATAATTCTCAAGTATATTAATAATAAATAATTCTGCTAAATGAATACCTACTGATGACATTGGTTTTATACTTTTTGGAACTGAATCAGGAAATATCACCAGATTTGAATCATTTTCAAAATCCATTACAATTGCACCTAAAAATGCCTCAAATATATCTTCCATTATCTTATAATTATCTCTACCTTGAGATTCCTCAATCTGTTTTGATATAATTGCAAATTTAGAAAATCCAATCAAATTTGAAAGATAACCAAGCATTTTGCCATTTACCAATTTAGTACGCAAACGTGATATAAAACCTTCATTCTGATCTGGATATCTTATAAATAAATATTTAGTAACTGATACTTCTAATATAGAATCTCCAAGCAATTCTAAACGTTCATAACTCATTTCTTGTAATGGAAGACAATCTGATGGACATCTTTTATTACCAGATACAAAGTCTGCATTTTTCATAGTACAATAAGATTTATGCACAAATGCATTTCGATATAAATTAATATTATTTGGTTTTAAATCTGTTAAACCATGTTTCTCAAAAAGAATACAAATATCTTCTTTGCTTATCAATATATTATGAGGATTATATGGTAATTCTTCATCTGCTACAATCTGTGTTTTATTATGTAATGCCAATAATTTATTATTCATCATACTTATCAATATTAAATAAACTGGAAGTTATCATTTTTTATCATATATTTCTTATATAGATTTGGGAATACATATGCCCATGAAAGAAAAAGAAAAAGGTGGCGAATATATTGGTCAAGGATCTTATGGATGTGTTTTTGATCATCAAATTAAATGTGAAAATAATATTTTAATTAGTAAAATACCTAAAATTATTTATTCAAAAGTATTTGATAGTAATGAAGAAGCTGAAATAGAATGGAAGAATTCTAAAATTATTGCAAGTATTGATCCAAATTATGATTCATTTGTTTATTGTTTTGAAAAATGCACAACTAATTATGATGAAGTTAAGAAAGATAAAAGTATCCAAAAATGCGATTTGCATTTTTATGAAAATACAATAACTATTTTAAAAATGCCATACGGTGGTATTGATTATAAAAAATATATAACTACACAAAATCCATCATTTCATAATTTCATTCAATCTATTATACCTTTATTTGAAGGTCTTGTAAAACTTAAAAATATTAATATAGTTCATCAAGATGTCAAAGCTGATAACGTACTTTATGATAAAGAAAAAAATATATGGAGATTTATTGATTATGGTATATTAACAACAACTAATAAAATATATATTAAAAATAATTTACATATTATTACTGGTGATTATTATCCAGCACCAGCAGAATATCGTATTCTTACTAAAATATATAAATTTAAAAATACTTCAATTGATCCAAATGATATTATTGCTAATGAAAATGAAATCTATAACTTAAAATTATCTAGCGACAGCAATATGTCTTATTCTGATTTAATTCATATTTATATGCCTAAAATAGAATACGAAACATCATTAGTTAATTTTATTAAATATCTTAAAAATTTTAATACAACAAATATAGTATCAGAACTTAATAAATATACTTCTAAAATTGATATATATAGCTTAGGATTAGTTTTAATGTATTTAACATTAAAAGTAAAAATAATACATGATATTGAATATGAACAAAAATACAAATCATATATGGAATTGATAAAAATGATGATATATCCTGATCCAAGACGACGTTTAACACCAGAAGAAGCTTTAGTCAAAATTAAAAATATATAGCTACATTTGCAAAAATTAATTTGTAGCTACATTTGCATTTTTATTTTATTTAAAATTTATTAAATATATTATATATGCCGCAAACGTAAATGGTATATATTCAATGTTATTAATAGATATTAATGATAATAATAATATAACTTGTGTTTTTTGTAAGTCTTTATTTAAATTTGAAAGATTTTTATTCATTTTTAATATATTACCTTCATTTGACTGCATTATTCCTGGATATGATCGTATTTTACTAAAATCTTTTTGAGCTCTATAATTGAAAAACTCCATATCATTCATCATTTCTTGTGCATAAGGTCCTATCGCATTTATATAATTAAAATTTTTATCCAATAAACTACATGTTCCATCCATCAAACTAAATATACGAAATAATGATAAAAAAGATGGATTGATTCTTAAATTAGCTTGAAAACCACTATTAATATCATTTTTCAATATATCATTCTTCAAATCATTAAAATCTAAATTTTCCAAATATTTAAAGAAATAATTAAAGAATGATTTGACTTCTAAAATTTCATATTCATCTGTTATATCTAATATATCTAAATCAATCATAAGTTCAACAAATTCATTTACATCACGTTGGTATATTGAAAATATTAATTGTTTCAAGTTCTTTTTAAATTTAGAACTAAACTTAATACAATTACCATAATCATATAATACAATCGTTTCACCATCATATGCCAAACCAACATTACCAGGATGTGGATCACAATGCACATATCCAACATTCACCATTTGAAATAAAAAAATTTTTATCAAATTTGAAGCTACTTGTACTGTATCTATATTCTGTCTTTTCATTTCTGTTATATTTGTTATTTTTATAGATGGTACATATTCCATTACTAATACTGTCTTTGATGATAATGATTTAATAACATTCGGTATCTTAATTTTCAAATCTGAATCTTTAAATATTTCACGAAAATTTACCATATGTTTCAATTCAGTATCATAATCTAATTCTTTTATTAAAAAATCTTCAAATTGTTTCACCAAATTATTTAATTCATTTACTACTGTATTGTTTAAAAATTTACTTATATTTATTAAATTTTTAATAGTTGTAAAATCATCTACAATTTGTTTAGTTATATTTGGTTTTTGAAATTTAACTACAACTTCTGTATTATTTATCATACCACGATGTACTTGACCAATTGATGCGGTTGCAATTGGTATAACATCTAATGTATCAAATATTTTACTATAAGGAACTTGATAATGATAATTTAATAATGTTTCAATTTCATTAAATGGTATTGGTGTTATATCATCTTGTAATTGTTGTAATTCTATTATAACTTCTTTCTCAAAAATGTCTTGTCTAGTTGATAAAAATTGCCCAAATTTTATAAACGCGGGTCCTAAAGTATTTAGTTCATTTTTCATCCATTTACCAAATACTGGCTTCGGTTGAATACTATAACGTATTTTTGATTCACCTATAAAACGTACTAAACGTAAAGGTCTGTATATATCAATTAGATTCATTAATAATTTTTAATTATTATTATCTTATATTGTTAAATTATTTAAAAAAATAATGTTTTTATTATATAAAATGGCAACAATTTTAAATAATATTAATAACAATCCAGTATGGCAAAAAGTTGAAAAAAAAATACAATCTAGAAGAGCATTATTAGAATCTAATCGTAAAATGGTATCTGAAAAATCTAAAAAAGATTTTGATAGTATCTTAAAAAGAGAACGTGAATTCAGTAGTTTATTAATTAAAGCTATTATACCAATTGAAATAGAATGGGACGAAGAAGCTAAACAAAATTTAATAAATTCACTCCCTTTTACTGTTAAAATTTCATCTATTTTCAATGATAATGAAGAAGAAGTTATTCATGACGATACCGATGATTATGATAAGATTGATAAACTTAATTTAAATAAAATTCAATAAAAATAATACAAATATAATTTAATATTTCTTATAAATATTTAATATTGTTTTGACTGATTTACTTCTTTCTACATGATTCTCAGTGAATTCTATCAGACCAAAATCACTTTCTACATCTGATGATAATTCCATATCAACTGATGCAAGTTTGAACTTTGTTATAAAATCTGAAAAACCATTATTTTGATAACCTCTATCATGTTGATATGGGTCTCCTGTTATTACTAATTTACTTTCCATACCTACACGTGTTAATAACATGAGCATCTGTTGTACTGTACTATTTTGCATTTCATCTGCACATATCCATGCTCTATCAAATGTTCTACCTCTCATATATGCTAATGGGCATATCTCGATTTGTTGTTTTAAAATCATTTGTTTAACTTGTTGTGGTGATATAAATTTATAAAATACATCATATATTGGTCTCATCCATGGATCCATCTTGTCTTCTAATGTTCCTGGAAGAAATCCATGCTCTTCATCTACTGAAACAGCTGGTCTAGTTATAATTAATCTTTCAACTTCTCCACTTAACAATTTTTTAATACCAATCGCATTACATAAATATGTTTTAGCAACTCCTGCTGGACCTGATGATATTATTACTGATCTTTGAGGATCTTCTAAATATTTTATGTATTTTTCTTGTATTGGGTTTCTGGCTCTTATTGGTACATTATCAAATTTACTATTAAAAACTGGAGATGAAGTATAAGAGTATGAAGAAGGAAATACATCTTCCTCATCAGAATAGTAATCATCTTTATATTGACGTCTATTCTTGGATTTCCCGCCCATCCTATTTATGCGAGATAACATTATTTTGGGAAGAGCCATTAATTTTTTTGCTGAATCTAAATTACCTTTAGCTAATGTAAGCCGCGCTAACATATATTATAATTATATTTATTAATCAAATCTAATAACACACGGTATATTTGATGTTATTTGAAACACCTTGTTTTCTTCTTTTTTTGGTATTATATTTGTAATATTTTTAACTGATTTTTGATACAAACCCATGTGATTTTCTATCTCTTGAATATTTAAATTAATATAATCTAATACATGATTATGTATTATCCATTTAAAGAAATTTAATTGCCCAACTGTTGTCTCAATTGAAACTGAAGGTTCTTGTGATATTTCAAATAATATACGATTATGACGTCTAAAAGGATCAAAATACATTTTTGTATATGCTTGTAATTGAGCCCGATATTCATGATATAAATTAAACTTTCTTAAATTATTAATTTCTGTATAATCAAAATATACTTTATCATTCTCATCATCAATCCAATAAATTATTTGTTTACTTTTTGCATAATGTGTAACAAACCAATCAAGAACTCTTAATGATACTTTTGATGATGCCCCTGAAGAATCTTTTGATGATGCCTGTGTTGAAATTATATCAATCAATTTCTTTTTGTTATTTGAATATTTGTTATAATAATTCTTTAAAGAATCTAATAATAAAGTATGACATTCATTTGCCATATTTACGACTAGTGTATTAAGAATATTATGGTAGCTTATCTTTAAATAGCAGTAATTTTGTTATGATAGAATCATTGCATATTAATAAATATTATTCTGATTCCTATATGTCATCAAATATAGGTACTTTTTTTGAACATGATGATTCATGGACTATTATTAATTCAAATGAATCAAAAATTATTTATCATAATAATATATTATTAGCAAAAATTATTAGAAAAGTAATACCTGATAATATATGTCAATTAGGATATGATAATTTTATTGATGCTGCAAAAATAATATCAACAAATCGTGGATCCGCTGCTGGACAACAATCACGAATTATTAAAAATAAATATGATCAAGGTATTCCTGTTAATTCATCTATTATTGGATATATGAATAGTACAAATCATAAAAGACCTTGTAGATTAACTGAATTTACTAAAAATAATATAAATAAATTTGAAAATGCTCATGAATTTGTAGCTACAATAAATAATTTATTTGAAATTCATGTTCCTGATAAATATGCAAAACAATATAATAAAGCCCTTGAAACTGATTTTCATATTAAAAATACTGCTTTTAGCACCATTACAGTCAATTATAATTTTAGAACAGCTTTGCATAAAGATTCTGGTGATTATTCTGACGGTTTTGGTAATATTGTTGTTATTAAGAAAAATATTAATGGTGGTTATTTACTGCTTCCTCAATATAAATTAGCTATTGATTTAGATACTGGTGATTATTGTGCATTTAATGTTCATGAATGGCACTGTAATTCTAATATTATTCAACCTGAAATTAATTTAAATTCATATAGATTATCTTTTGTTTTCTATCTAAGAGACAAATTAGAAAAATGTAATAAAATTAATAATAATCTTCAACAAATTACTGGGAATTTAGATGGAAAACAATGGAATACTGAATTGATATTTAAAGAAATATTTAAAGAATGCGATAAATTACCTGGAAAAGAATACATATCTAGTAATAATAAATGGTGGCAAATGAAGTCAAATAAATATTTACTTGAATATAAAAATAAAAGATACAGATTGTTTGATTTAGAAAAAGATGTCGTTATTCATAATTTAATGAATGCATGGGAGTACATTAGCACTAGCATTAATGCTAATTAATTTTTTTTTAATAATCACCGCCAATTTCTAATGGACGACGATTAATATCAGAATATTCAATTGTACTGACGTTCCATGGGGAAATTGCAAGACGTGGATTTGGTGGTTCAGAGCGAAGTTGTTGATTGGAATTCTTCATGGAAGATCCAACAGTGTTAATACCTATATGATATCCAGCAGTTAAGAAATTTTGATCTGAAATATCACCTTGGCCAGATGGATTCATTTGAGCCCAGCGACTATTTGCTGCATCACTTGGTAATAAATCAGATGATGTTAAGCGATCTCTTGGATAACATGAAGATACTGGAGCCATTGGTGCAGATACTACTGGATTATACATTTCATTGCCAACTCCTGAATCAGAAGCATTTACTGATGGATAACCAGCTTGAACTGGATTTAAATTTGTTTTGGCATCTGCAATTGCTGCAATTGATGTATCTGGCATTTGATTAAGTGGTGCTATGGGTGGGGGACTAGCGAATTTTTCAATATTATATCCCTTAATATTACCTCCTGTTTGGGCACGATTATTACTTGTTGAAAATAAAAATCCTAAAAGAACGATGATTACAAGTATAGAAAATGGAACTAATGGACTCATATTACTAGCCATACTTTACAATATCTATATTCTATCGTAGATAAAATTATTTTACAACTTCAAAGTTCCATTATAATATTTTGAAATCTGCTTGGATATTTTAGTAAAAGAAGAATTCCAAAAATTATCTGCGGTCGTTATATTTTTAGTATCTTCATATTCTTTGATTAAATCTTTCTTAAACTTTTCTAATAAATCAAGTTTATTTTTTAAAATTTCACAATCCTGATTTACTGACGTTTCAAATTCTTTTATACTATAATCCCATTCATTTTCTATCTCTGATTTTGTAGCTACAATCTCATCATCATTTATATATTTATCAGAATCGTATATCTTCAATATTCTAACTATCCATTTCAATCCAAATTTATCTTTGTAGAAAAATATACCCTCACATTCTATTTCAACATTTATAATATGCGTATTATTTATCTTAATATCTGTTAAATTTTCTATCAAATTATCATTGTAATAAATTATTGGTAATTTCACATCAGATATTAATAAACTTATTACGGAATTTTTACTGTTAAATGATTCTCTAAAATATCCTGAAATTAATTCATCTGTTAAATTATTATTAAACCATATATTATTATATTTAAGAACAGTCTCAAAAATATCTTTATCTATTAAATTTATCTTATTTATAATATCAATATTATTAATAAATAATTTTAATACTTCATTATCAGAACTATTTCTTTTAATACTTATGAAACTTGTGTTATTAACTGTTATTTTTATATTTTTATTATTTTGTCTAACATAACTAATATAATAATTAATTTTTTTAGCTGGTTTATGTACCGTATAAGATGATAATTTAACTTTATCCATGTCTAAATGATAAAAAGGGATTTCTCATGTTAAATATAACGCAAATGTCTGATTATTTAAAACTAATATTTAATCTACTTAAAAAAGAATTATTAACCGTTGAATTACAAAAAGAAATTTTACAACCTATGATTACATGGATTTTATTAAAAATTCTACCATATGTTATATGCATAATTATATTAAATTTCTTTTTGACTATTTCTGCTGTATCTCTTGTTTTATATCTTTATAAATAAATATTATCTTGCTTTATTGTATAAAATAAGAATATGGCAAAAGGAGGAAAAGAAAATGGTGGTTTTGCTGCTGAAGGTGTAACTGCTGCCGCATTATTAGCTGCTGCTGCTGCAGCGTACAAAAAAAGTAAAAATACTCCCGTTGATGATATCGTTCGTAAATTTTCTCCAATCAAAGGAGGAATGGGTCTTGAAATGAATGGTGGTCGCAGACGTCGTGTTCGTCGTGGTGGTGAAGGTGAAGGTGAAGAAGCTGAAGGTACTCAACAACCACCATCTGCTGATTTACAATATGCAATGAATACAAACCAAGCTGCACCAATGGCTGGTGGTCGTAAAAGAAGAAGCAAGAAAAAGGGAGGTTTCTTAAAAGAATTCTTCCAAGCTGATAATTTCAATTTACCAACTGGTGGTAATATTCAAGAAAAATTCACTCAACCAGGTGAATTACCTATTAGTCCAGTAGCAACTGATCAACCAGGTTGGTGGCAAACATTCAAAGATCAACTTGGTGCAGATCCACGTGTTTCTCCAGTTATAGGAACTTTAGCAAATAGTTATCCAGCTGCTGCTCAAGGTTTCGCATCATACGATTGGAATACCCCAGGTGCTGCTGCATCACGTGCAACAATTGCAGCACAACAAAATGCTTTAAATTTCCAAGGACCAACTGTTGGTCCAACTGCAGTAAATGTTCAAGGTCAAAATATTAATGCAGCATTAGCTGTTCAAAATCAAGATGCTGCTATTAAAGGTTTAAATGCTTGGTTATCTGAAGTAAAAAGTGTTGAAGCACATACTAAATTACCATTCTATCAAAGTGATTTAAATAATTTAGATAAAATTGCATTTGATACTGAAGCTGCTACTTATTTAAAAGGTTATCCAAATGCAACTACTATGCCATGGCATAAACCTGTCCTCAATATAGCTGATGGATCTGTAGGTACTTTAGGTAATGCAGGTGGTTATCAAGCAGCTCCTTATTGGGCACCACCATCTCCTTCATGGACTAATGCTATTACAACACTTGGTGCAAAATCGACAGCAATTCCAGGAGCTATGATACCTGGTCAATATGTTGGTGATGACGGTTATGGTAATGCTCAATATAGTTCACCTTCTCCAGGTCCATCAATTAATACTATAACTGATAAAAATGGTATAACAATTAATACTAAAGATTTAACCAATCTTGGACCAGGTGGAACACTTACACCAAATACTTTAACAGATTTAACTGGTCCAAGTGTGCCAAGTTATCAACAAGTTGGAGCAGTTTCACCAACTGGAGGAGTTCCTATTTCAGCAGATGTTTTAGCTCAATACAATACTGGACAACAAAGTCTTGCAGGTCAAGCATCAACTGCATGGAACAATAATTTACAAAAACAAGCTCTTGCTAATCAAGCACAATCATCTGGAAGCTGGAACTGGAATCAAATTATATCTAACCCAAATACTACTATTGCTCAAATTCAAGCTTTAAATCTAAAAGCAGCAAATGATGCAGCTGCTGCAACTGCTTCAACCGCATGGAACCAAAATTTACAAAACCAAGCAGCTGCAGGACTTGCTTCAGCATCATTACGCAATCAAATACAATATTGTGAAATTAATCCATCTGACCCAGTTTGCAATCCTGCTGCTAATGCTGCTCCAGTTCCAGCCAACGCTGCTCCAGTTCCAGCTAATGCTGCTGCAGTTCCAGTTCCAGCCAATGCTGGTACTGGAACTGGAGCACCAATAAGTGGTGGTGGTAGACGCAAAGGATCATCTGCCAAATCCAAAAAATTATTAGCAGGTGCTGTTGAATTAGGTGGATTATTAGAAAGTATTTCTAAAAAACTCGCAAACCAACAATTAGGTGGCAAAAGACGCAAAGCCAAAAAAGGTGGTGATGATATGATGCCAATGAAATCAGAAATGGGTGGTGATGAAATGATGAAAATGATGTCAATGGGCGGTGACTGCGGTGGTAACATGAAATGGGGTGGTAATGTTTTAGAAAGTGCCGCAAATGCCATAACTGGTGGTAATATGACTGGTGGTAAAAAAAAAAGATCTTCAAAGAAATAAATAAAGGTGGAAATTATAATGATAATCATAGTCCAAGTGTGAATAATTTTCCAATAGATACAAGATCTGCACAAGCTGCAATATTGTCATCTCTTAGAGGTGGTAATGATTATGATGAAGATGATTATGATGAAGATGATTATGATGAAGATGATTATGACGAAGAACCAAATCAAGATGATGAAAATGATTATGATGAAGATGATTATGATGAAGATGATGATTATGACGAAGAACCAAATCAGGATGATGAAGATTATGATGAAGATGAAGAACCAGAAGAAGATAATTATAATGGTTCTGGTGGTACTAATGGTAAAGATGCAATTATAAATGCATTGACTAAACTTACTGGAGGCAATTATAAAAAATTACCAAAAACAAATAGCAAATTTTTTAATTACTTTTAATTTAATATTTCATTCGCATATATTTTTCATTCACATACATATGCGATAAACAATTTAATTCTTTTTCAGATATTTCTGGATTCTCAGACTTATGTTTTACAATAAACCACAATCTTGTCATCGCTTTATCATTATTTTCATGACTTAATTTATCAATAATATACATTGTATTTTTATATCGCACACATATTGAATCTTTATTAGTCTGCATTATTATATTTATTAATATGCGTACTCTTTATTTCAATTTTTATTTAACTAATATTTAGTAATGGATATTTCACATATTATTGATGAAACCATATTAGATGCAAAGAATCAATCATCATTAATCTTAGATTCTGAAAAAAGTACTGAAAATTTTGATATTCATTTTCCTCCATCTGAATCCATTAAAATAAATCCTGAATCTCAAGTCAAATTAACTGAAGATCTCTGGAAAGATACTGGTTTTGAAGAATGGTCAAAAACTCAAACAAAATTATTTGGTGGCAATAAGCTTTTAATAAACAAACTAAAAAATCCAACTTCCAATAAAAAAGATATTATTGCCATACAAAATAACATTAAAAATTTACCTGATTTAAATAACCATCTTGATGAAATCGCTAAATTAGAAAATGATGTCTTGTGGCTTGTAAATTTAAATTCTTTACAAAAATCATGGCCTCTTAATCTTCTTTTCCCTCTATCATTTCCTTTGAAATATCTTAATAATATACCTTTACTTGTTGAAGTATTTCATTTATATAAATGTTTCATTTATCCAGCTATTACTATTATATCTCCTATTACAACTGTAATTGGTCCATATATATATATTAATAGAACTCTTAAAATGCAAATTAAATTCAAAGATTATCTTGGTTTCTTACTTTCTGCTTTTAAAAGCAGTCTTCAAACTTCTGGTAATATGAAAGTTGATAGTTTCAAATATCTTTCAATATTTATGTATATATTTTTCTATATTTACAATATTATACAAACTTTTGAATCTGCTGTCATGTTTTATAAAATCAGAGCAGACTTAAAAAAGAAAATGGCAAATATTAATAAATTTGTAGCTACATTTTATAAAATTAAAGAAATAACAAATGAACCATTATCAAATGAAGAAACAATTAGTATATTACCAGGATTATCTGGATTTTATCAAATAGCTCAAGATCAACTTCTTAAAAATAAATTAAAAATTATTCTATCTTATCTATACGAAATAGATACACTTAATGTTGCTAAAAAATTAATAGATGAAAAAATATGCTGTTTTGCAACATTCTCTAAAAAATTCACAAAAATGACTGATATGAACCATGTACAATTTGGTAATAATGGTATTAAAAATCCAATGTCACTTGCAAAGAACTTAATTATTACTGGCCCTAATGCAGCTGGTAAAACTACTTATATTAAAAGCATATTTACAAATACAATACTTGCACAAAGTCTGGGCATCGCTTGTGCAAAATCTGCTAGAATTAAAATTGTACATGTTATTGGTTCTTTTATGAGAATATCTGATGATTTAGGTAATAAAAGTTTATTTGAAGCAGAAATTCAAAGATGTAATGAATTAATTAAATATGCTGAAGAAATATCATTTTGTTCTAAAAATGCATTATTCTTCTTTGATGAACCAATGCATTCTACACCACCAATTGAAGGAACCGCAACAACAATTGCTGTTTCTGAATATTTATCTAAATTACCAGGTATTCGATTATTATTAACAACCCATTATTTTGAAGTTACCACACTAGAAGGTAAATATCCAAAAGAATTTAAGAATCTTTCTATGGAAGCAATACCATTATCTGATAATAAATTCAAATTCCCATATTTAATAAAAGAAAATCCATCTTATCAATGTATCGCATTAGAATTACTAGAAATTAATGATTTCCCAGAAACTATAATCTCTCGTGCGATTGAAATTAAAAACAAATTATGTAAGAATAAATTAAATGAATTCAGCCTCTAGTCCAAAATTATCTATTCCTTCTATGCCAACCATCAATAATATACAACTTTTATTACAAATACAAATCGCACTTGTTGGTATTATATTAGTTGCAGGTCTTTTCTTCCTATGGAAAGCATTAACTCGTGTTGATGAAAAGATTGATTTATTAGCATTTCAATTCAAAAAAATTACAGTTGCTCAAACAGCAACACCTCCCGCAACACCATCAAATCCTCTTATGCAAGTAATTGATCAAATGATGGGTGGTGGAATGCAAATACCAATGCAAATGTCTTTCCCACAATCACAACAAAATGATTTTGTAATTCATCAAAATAGCGATAATAATGATGATGATGAAAATGAAGATGATGAAGATGAAGATGATGATGATGACGAAGATGATAATCCTCCACAATTATTACAAGGTAGTTCTGCTACATTTGTTGTATTCACTTCTCAACAATCCTCACCACCTCCACAAACTTCATCAAGTGAATTCAAAATAGAAGATATCACTGAAGAAGAAGACAAAAAAGAAAAAGAAAAAGAAGATAAAAAAGAAAAAGAAAGCGCAAAATCAGAAGAATTAACCAATCCATTATCAAAAAGCAAATTAAGCAGTATGAAAGTTGAAGAATTAAGAACTTTATGCAGTGATCGAGGATTATCAACTGATGGTCTTAAACCAGAACTAGTAAATAGATTATTAGGTATTCGTGAATAGAAACTAGAAAAATTATTTTATTTTTTTTAATTTTATTGTATATCATTATTTTTTAATTTTATTGTATATTATTATAGGAAAACAATATGAGCTCAACAAGCACTTGCCAAACATATTGCAATGCACAAAATCAATTACCACCTTGCCCAATTAGAATGCAAGATGCACGTAGTTTCACTGATTACAGACCAAGATGCGCAGTTAATGCAGAATTATTAAATCAATTATCTATCCAAAACATGGTAAGAAGTTCATATGAATCAAGAGTATATTTACAACATAATTCTGATATGCTTATGATGCAAGACCAAAAGAAAGCTGTTGATTCAATTGTTCCATGTGCCCCATGCAATAGACCATTCAGTGATCCAGGTACTATGGAACCAGAAAGATACTCTGTATTCTGTGATAGCGTATCTTGCTCTCGCACTGAAACTAACCCATTAGGTATTGGTGATGGACGCAGATATTAAGTAATCAGCTAATTAACGCAGATATTAAGTAATCAGCTAATTAACGCAGATATTAGATAATCAGCGCAGATCTCAAATAAAATACTTATTTTTTCTATATTCTTAGAGTAAGATTGATATGAATATTCCATATGAAGATGAACATGTAAGCATTCAAATGAATATTGATAGTTGTTATAAAACTGTAGGAATTAGTGGCATTATTAGAAGTCCAGAATTATATTCATCGATGCAAATTATTGCAGCTAATCCAGCAGCATTAATTACATCTTATGCAGGATCTGGATTACCTTTTGGTTCTCTTGATGAAGCTTTCAGTGGCACTAAAAATATTACTTATGCTACTTCTGATGGTGTATTTTTTGCAAATTTTAAATACCCAAATTCTTATTATACATGGGATGCATGGACAAAAGTAAAACCATCAATTTTTGTAAATTTAACTTCCAAAAATCCTACTACAAAAAATGTATTAGTTTGTATCGGTATGCCAGATCCATTTCCACTCAGAACACTCAATTATAGACAAGGATTTTATAAAGGACCAATATTTGATTCTTATAAAGAAGATGTTGTTCCTATCGCTGGTGCACAAGCTACTATGATCAATATTGCTAATGCTAAAGTAAAATATGATATCGGTATGTAATAATTATTAATTATAACTATTAAATATCTTTCAAATATTTTAAATAATAGATAAAATTAACTACTAAATATTATTATAATATAACAACACAAAAATAATCAAAATAATCAAAAATACTAAAATAATCAAAAATAAACTAATAAAAATATTAAAATTAAGAAGGTCGGCCTTCACTTACACATGATGACTGATCATATCTTTCTGGCATAAATGAATGATATATCTTATCATTTCCCAAAAATGCCTCTCTTTGCATTCTTTTTGAATACTTAAATACACATCTATCTACTTCTGATTCTTTTGCAAGTAATAAAACTATCAATGATTGCAATGGTGCATCTCCCCATCTATAATAGAAAATAGATCCATCTTTATCAATCTCTTCAATTATTTTTTGTACTTCTGGTTTTAACCAAAATGATGTTTTTGTTATAAAGAAATTATTATAATATATCAATGGTGAATCTAATTTAAATTCATGTGTTGGTTCTGGTAATGGTTTTTCATTAATTGATAATAATCTTCCAAAATGATAAAATCTAAAATCTTTCATATCAATCTTTTGTTCAACAAATATTTTATTCAATTTATCTTGAGATTCTGTATCTTTAAAATTTTTCATAAAAAACTTCTTCATTCCATAACAACATATACCACAATCCATATGCACAAAATTTGAACTATATACCAATTTCTTCTCATCCATCCATGAAAATAAATCATTTTTAATTGGCTCTTCAATAATTGAGTCATCATCTAATCTCATTGCATAATCATAGCTTTTTGCATATTTTGAAAAATGTATCATCCACCAACGACACATCATTCTATATTTATCATTTCTCCAATAAGATGTTGCCTTTGTATTAATACATGCTGTCAATCTATCAGCATCAATATGAGACGGTAATTTAAAATCATCAGGATCTAATGCACGAAAAGATACTAATGATCTGCATGATGCTCTTATTGACATAATAATATCAGTTTGCGAAACTGTGTTATAATCACCTTCATGTAATATAATTACTGGATACTTGTATTTATCATTGAAATTCTTGAATAAAAAATATAATGATGTCTTTAAATATACTCGTCGCACTTCAGTATTTTGCGTCAGATAAAATATAGCAGCATTCATCTTTAATAATAAAAATAATCATTCTTTTAAATAATTATTTAAAATAAAAGAATGATTATATTATAAGAATAAAATGAAATCTATGTTAATTACTTCTATCAAAAATAATGATATTACAAATGTTAGAAAATTAATTGAAAAAGGTGCAGACATAAATATACAAAATGAATCTGGTGATACTGCTTTAACAAATGCAGTTATAAAGGAAAATTTTGAAATTTGTAAATTATTAATTGAAAAAGGTGCAGACATAAATATAAAAAATGAATCTGGTGAAACTGCTTTAATAAATGCAGTTAAAAAGGAAAATTTTGAAATTTGTAAATTATTAATTGAAAAAGGTGCAGACATAAATATAAAAAATAATTTTGGTATTACTCCTTTAATGTATACAATTGGTATTAATAATTATGAAATTTGTAAATTATTAATTGAAAAAGGTGCAGACATAAATATAAAAGATGAATCTGGTGATACTGCTTTAACAAATGCAGTTATAAAGGAAAATTTTGAAATTTGTAAATTATTAATTGAAAAAGGTGCAGATATAAATATTCAAGATGATATTGGTGATACTGCTTTAATAACTGCAATTAAAAAAGTAAATTTTGAAATTTGTAAATTATTAATTGAAAAAGGTGCAGATTTAAATATACGAAATGGAACTGGTGATACTGCTTTAATAACTGCAATTAGAAAAAGAAATTTTGAAATTTGTAAATTATTAATTGAAAAAGGTGCAGATATAAATATTCAAGATGATATTGGTTATACTGCTTTAATAACTGCAATTAAAAAAGGAAATTTTGAAATTTGTAAATTATTAATTGAAAATGGTGCAGATTTAGATTTAATAAATAAAGAAGGAAGAACAGTATACTATTATGATAAAGAAGGTATTATTAATCGTTATTTTAAAAAAAAACTCCAGCTATTCTTCATTATGATGATACTTATGAAGATAAAAATATTACATATGATGTAATTAAACCAACTAATTTAATCATTTTACATAAACAACAATATGATTATAATAATTTAAAAGAATATATTAATTATGGAAAAAATTTTATACCACATAATCGTAAAAATATAACTTTAAATTTACTTGCAGAAATTTATAAAATTCAACATCCAAGTATAAATGATAAAATTATTATTATGAAAGTTGAAAATTTTACTATTTATTATGATTATGAAGGTCTTAAAAAATATGTAGAATTACATCATCATTATCCTCATTTAGGTGAAGAACCAAAAACTGTTGATGATATTGACAAAGATGGAATATTTAGAAAACTTAAAACTAGTAGTTTAAGAAGTAAATATTTAACTCCAATTTCAACATCAAAATCTAAATCAATTCGTAGTCCAAAAACAGCAATTTCTGAATTTACAGCTTTTAAAGAAAATGTTGATAAAAAATTTAAAACAAAAAAACTTGCACCAAATGCAAGTAAAAGAATTATTGAAAAAATAAAAACAGTTTAATTTAACTGAAAAGAGATTCTAAGAAATTCTTGCTTTTTACTGATCCATTTGCGTCATTTTTGTTTTTTGGTGTATTCACAGAAATTGGTGTATATTTTAATTCTTGTATGCTTGATGATGCTTGTACTGGTTTCTCCAAATTCAATTCTTTTAATTTCAATGGACTACATTGATTTAATTCTTCTTCCATTAATGGATCAACTTTCTTATTATAATTAACAACCCATGGATTAGATCCAATACTTGGTCCAGGTTTCTTATAACTTCCTGCAGATGTCTTGCATTGATCTAATTGTGATTGCAGTCCTTGTGCTTGTTCATTTTGAGCTTGTAATGATTGTATTTGTGCAGTTGATTGTAAATTAGTTAATTGTAATGTAGCTACACCACCCATTTCATAATTGAAATAATCTGATACTTGTTGTAATTCATATTTAGATAATAAACTATTATAATATAAAAATACATATAACTGTGCATCCATTGATTGAGCTCCTTTATTAATTGCAATTGGTGTTAAACCTAATACAATTGGTTGATCTGTATTCATCTCTATTGTTGCAACATTTTCTGTTGATCCTATATAAAAATAGAATATTGAATTGGGTTTATTATAAATAAATGTATACGTTGTAACATATCCATTAGACATTAATGTTGTATTTGGAATTACCCATCTGTAATTAATATTTTGATTACCTATAATTACTTCTACTATTGAATTATTAGAATCTTGTTGATAAATTGCAATGCGAACCATATTTGGTGTTTCTGCATACATTTGATACCATATTATACTATTACCACTATTGAATGTCAATGAATTTATCTTCATATAAAATATTATTGTAAATGAATCTAATATATTGTTATTTGATATAAGTGATAATGTATTTGAGGGTGGACCATACAATTGTATATTTAAAAGTCCTAACCCATCATCACTATTAATACTAGTTGGTACATTATCACCTTTAATATTATATTTGATAGTTTGATTATTATAATCACACCAAGTATTTGTATCACACCAGTAAGTATTATTTACAATAGCTACACTTCCTTGTTTTGGTTTTCCAACAATTGTAAATGCAGTAGCACCTTGAAATATTTGTAATATCTGTTCTTTATTTTGTGCTACATGTAATATACTATCTAAATTTGTTAAAGCTGCTGTTGATTGTGATAATTGTGGATAAGTAATATTAAATGTAACTAATGTATTATTATTTGTATCATTTACTGCATTTGTAGCTATAACAGTATTTTGTGCTAAATTTAATATACTTTGAAGTAATGATTCAATACCTGTTGATTTTATAATTGTTAAATCAGTTGTATTATTAGAATTGAAACTGTAAATTACAGTAATTGTATTTCTTGGATCAATGCTTTGAATATTGAATGAATTTAAATATAATTTAATATTATTTGGTTGAACTAATGATACTTTTTGTTCAATAATTTGTGGTGCAGATAGCACTAGTGGTGATTGAGCTGGTGGATTTGATGATGTATCAGGAGATATATCAGGAGATGGTGGGGGTGATACTACTAACTCATTACGAATACTTCCTAAGTTTTGATTTACATTCTTAGCATTCAATGGAACTACAGAAGATGCTTTCTTTTGATTATAATTCCATGATGCAGAAGCAGTTGCGTTCATTGCAGCAGCTGCAGATTGTTGAGCAACTGCATTAATTGCATTTAAATTAGCTGATGTTCCTGCTTGTTGTTGATTATAATTCCATGATGCTGAAGCACCTGCATTTGCTGTTGGATTAGATGATTGTTGATTATTATAATTCCATGATGCTGATGCAGTTGCAACTGTTGCTTGTTGGGCAGCTGCATTTGCTGTTTGTGATTGATTATAATTATAACTAGCTGATGCTGTAGCTTGATTTGCTGCTGCATTAGTTGATTGTTGAGCTGCTGCGTTAGCTGATTGAGTTTGATTATAATTATAACTAGCTGATGCTGCTGCATTAGCTGCTTGTTGGGCTGCTGCATTAGCTGCTTGTTGGGCTGCTGCATTAGCTGTTTGTGTTTGATTATAATTATAACTAGCAGATGCTGTTGCAATAGTTGCTTGTTGAGCTGCTGCATTAGCTGATTGTGTTTGATTATAATTATAACTAGCTGATGCCATTCCAACATAATCTATATATGGATTTGTAACTGAACTTATAATTACAAAACCATCACCTGTATTATAACCTCCTGATACAGTTGTTATTTTTGAATCTGGTATTGATGAAGTATATTGCACTGCTGTATTGCCAGATGTTGTAGAATCATATGATCCTCCACCGCCACCTGGTAAAAAATAAGGTGAATTTGATGGAGTTGTTCCTCCTGCACCACCTGAATAACCACCTGCACCACCTCCGCCCCATGACACTGGACTACCATGTGAAGAATCCATTCCTCCTCCTCCACCAAATCCTCCTGGAAGTTTACTATTATCTGTTGATATACCTGATCCTACACCACCATTTATAAATGAATAAGCTATTTGAGGAGGATTATTTGTATTAGATGCATTTCCAGTAAATCCTGCACCACCATCAGGTCCAGATGGTCCCAATCCAGCACCCCATCCAGATGGTCCCGCATTTCCGTTAGTTCCACCTGCATTTCCCCAATTTGCTCCAAGTGTACTATTACCAGCAGTCGTAACAATACCATTACTTGCATTTTGCATCATTGTACCTACAATTTGTCCACCTCCACCACCTGCACCTGCAACTAATAATGGAATATTTGTAGATTTAACAACAAATGTACCACCTCCACCTGTTCCACCTCCAGATGCTCCTGTCCATTTAGTTCCTTTTTGACCAACCAATATTTTTATTATATCACCTTGATTTAAATTTACAGTATTTGATACTACTATACCTTTACCACCTGGTGCATTTATTGGTGTATTTGGTGCACTATAAGTTCCTAAATAATAAGAATCACCTCCTGCTGCACCACCAGCAATAATTTGATAACTACCTGTCGCTGGAACTGTCCATGTTTGTATTCCTTGATTTGATGACATATCAATTCCATATTTTGTTACGATATCATTTCCATAATAACTTTGCATTTGTGATTTAGTTGGACCATTTGCTCCTTTTGCGCCACATGGTGTAAATGTAAATGACCATCCTGCACCTGATGTGTCAAATTTCTCTAATAAATATTGATTATATTGTGGTCTCACGTATTTTACGTATAATACTACAATAACAATGAATCCTATGAGAAAAAGTATTATTCTCATTACTCTGTTATTTTATTACAAAAAAAGGATTTAATTATATTCTAGATTACTTATTATTTATACTTATTGGCGTATATTTTAAACTTGGATTGCTTTTAGTACCTATCAATGATCCATTTGCCAAATTTAACTCTTTCAATTTAAGTGGGCTGCATTGATTTATCTCAGACTCCATTAATGGATCTAATTGTTTATTATAATTAACATTCCATGGACTTGGACCAGGATTATATGGTTGTTTATGTTTTATAACCGATCCTGATGCATTCGCATTTAAACATTGATTCAATTGACTTTGAATTGCATTTTGTGATCCTTGAGCTGCTGTTAATTCTGTTGTTAATGTTTCTAATTTTTGTAAAACTTGTGAATTACTTTGAGTTAATGCACCCAATCCTCCGTATTCATAATTAAAATATTCAGATAATTGTTTTATTTCAGCTATCGATAATATACTATTATAATAAATAAATGCATATAATTGTGCATCTAATGTTTGTGAGCCTTTATTAATTGCAATTGGTGTCAAACTTAATACTATCGGTGCATCTGTATTCATCTCTATTGTTGCTGTATTTACCGTTGATCCTATATAAAAATATAAAGTTGATTGTGGTTTATTATAAACAAATGTATACATCGTAATATTTCCATTTGACATTAACGTTGTATTTGGTATTATCCATCTATAATTTATATTTTGATTACCAATTATTGCTTCTACTATTGAATAATTAGAATCTTGTTGATAAATCGCAAATCGTATCATATTTGGTGTTTCTGCAGACATTTGATACCAAATAATACTATTATTATCATTAAAAATCAATGAATTTATCTTCATGTAAAATGCAATTGTAAATGACTCTAATACATAATTATTTGTTGATAATCCTAATGTATTTGATGGTGGTCCATATAATTGTATATTTAAAAGTCCTAATCCATCTACACTGTTAATATTTGATGGAACATTATTACCTTTAATATTATATTTAATATTTGGATTATTATAATCACACCAGCTATTTGGTGCACACATATATGAATTATTAATAATTATTGCTTTTCCTTGTATTGGTTTACCAACTAATTTAAAGAAAGTAATTCCATTTAATATACTAAAAATTGTAGCTATATTTTGTGGTATTTGTATTATATTATCAATATTTGTTATAGCTGCATTAGATTGTGATAAACTTGGATAAGTAATTGCAAAAGTAACTATTGCATTATTATTTACATCAAAATTAATACTATTTGCAATAACACTATTTTCATCTAAATTAAGAATATTTGCAAGTGTCTGTTCTATTCCTGTAAATTCTAATGTTTGTAAATCAGGTATATTTGAACTATCAAAACTATAACTAATTGTAATTATATTTCTTGGATCTGATATTTGAATATTAAATGCATTTAAATATAACTTAATATTGTTTTGTTGAATAATTGTTAATGGCTCTTTTGGTGCTAAAATAATTGGTTGATTTGTAGCTACATTTATTAATTTTGTAGTAGGAGGTGGAGTTGTATATTGAGATAACGAAGATGAATTTATACTTGATACAGATGAATTTAATATTTGATCAATACCAGTTGAAGAAATTTGTAAAGCTTGTGCAACTGGTGTAGATAAAGCACCATTGGATATAGAACCTGAACTCTGGGCCAAATCAGAAGAACCTTGTGATGATACATTAGCAGAACCTTGTGATGATACTAACGCTGTTGCTATTGATGTTTGACTCATTGAACCAGAAGCTGTAGCTACATTTGTATCAAAATTTTCAAATAATTTATTTTTATATTTTAAAAAAACTATTATTACTAGAATAAATCCTATGATAAAAAGTAATATTTTCATTACTCTGTTGTCTTATTAAAAAAAAAGGATTTAAAATTTATCGTGATCCTCTACTTCTGGTATTTTGTGCTTGAGGTGGTCCTTCAATATTTATTGGTTTATATGATAATATTGGTGCGGTTTCTTGACCTCTTTTACTTCCTTTACCAAATGTTAATTCATTAATTTGTAATGGACCACATTCTGATAATTTAGATTCAAGTGCTTTATTAGTATCATAAGTTGTATTATAATTTACAACCCATGGATTTGGTGGTATAGCTGGTTGTGATGGAGGAACTGTTATTGTTTTTGTTGCTATACTTCCATTTGCACAATCACTACATCCAATTTCTTGTTGACAAGAACTAATATTATTTTGTGTATTTTGAATATCTGATTGTAATTGTTGTATATATGCAATCGCTTGTAAGTTATTTTTTTGCAATATTGGTATTCCACCAAGTTCAATTTGACAATATTGTGTCAATGCATTTAAATCAGTTGTTGATAATACTGTATTATAATATATAAATGCATATAATTGTGCATCTAATGATTGTGCACCTTTATTAATTGCAATTGGTGTTATACTTAATACTATTGGATTTGCTGTATCAACTTCTAAATTTGCAGTATAAATTGTTGTTCCAATATAAAAATTACAAACTGAATTATTTGCATCATATTGAAATGTATATAATGATGCATATCCATTAGACATTAAAGTACTATTTGGAATTGTCCATCTATAATTTGTATTTTGATCTCCAATTATAACTTCAACTATTGAGAAATTAGGATCTGGTATATTTTGATTCATTATTTGATAAATTGCTAAACGAATCATATTTGGTGTTTCAGCATACATTTGATACCATATAATACTATTTCCATTTGCAAATGATAATGAATTAAATTTCATTAAAAATACAATTGTAAATGAATTTAATATGTAATTATTGGAAGCATTTGATATTACATTTGAAGCAGGGCCAAATAATTGAATATTATTTATTCCCAATCCACTTGCAGTTGTAATTGTTGTTGGTATATTTTGACCTTTAATATTAAATTTAATATTTTTATTCATAAAATCACACCATGTATTTAAGCTACACCAATAAGTTGTATTTAATTGTGAAGCATCACCTTGTGTTGGTTTACCAATCATAATAAATGAATTGCAACCAATTAATACTGAATAAATCAATTTAGCATTTGATGGTAATTGTAAAGTAGCATCTATATTTGACATTGCAGCAGTTGATTGTGATAATTGACTATAAATAAGTTTAAATGTTACAATTGTATTATTATTAATATCATTAATTAAATTTGTTGCATTTACTGAATTATTATTTAAATTTAATATATTCCCAATTAAAGATTCAATACCTGTAGATTGAAAGATATCTAAATTATTTACTGTATAATTATTAAAACTATATGTAATTGTTATTATATTTCTTGGATCTGAATCAGTTATATTAAATGAATTAATATATAATAATATATCATTTGGTCTAATTATTGTATTTTGAGATAAAAACATTGATTTTTGTTGAGATGACAATGCAATTTGTGAAGATCCTGATGCAGATCCTCCATATGTATTTTGTTGTATATTATTTGCAGTTATATTGCCATCAATTGCAGTAGATTGCATTAAACTTGAAGCAGAACCATATCCTAATGAATTATTATATGAACCTAAAGAAGAATTATTTTCTTTATAATGTTTCATTGAACTCATTGCATTCTGTTGATGATGCATTGAACTCATTGCATTTTCTAGATGTTGCATTGAACTCATTGAACTCATTGCATTCTCTGGATGATGTATTGAACTCATAGCAGCTTGAGGATGATGCATTGAACTCATTGCATTCTGTTGATGATGTATTGAACTCATAGCAGCTTGAGGATGATGTATTGAACTCATAGCAGCTTGAGGATGATGTATTGAACTCATAGCAGCTTGAGGATGATGTATTGAACTTTTAGCGGCTGGATGAATTGATGGTGGTTTATTTTGATGAATTATATGTGATGAGCTTTTTGCATTTGATAATTTAGATGAATTTGGTATTATTGAACTTTTTGCATTTGGTGTTATCATAGAATGTATTGAACCATCTGCATTAATAATTCCATTACTAATTGATCCTTTTGATTTATTTTTATTAGAATGTGGTGGTATTGTTAATTTTTTATTAGCAAATCCTTCAATCGGATAAATACTAATATTATTTGATATTTGTGTATCAGTATTATTAGTAGCAGTTGTTGATAATGATGGTTCTATAGGTGCAATAGTTGATAAAATTTGTTGCATTTTTACATTATTATCTTGATATGCTGTATTATATCCAAATTGATTTGGATCACCAATATAATCTATTAATACATATCCAGATGCACTATTATAACCATTTATAGTATTTGGTAATGATATTGTAGATTGATTAAAATTATATGTATTATCTATATTTTTTGATATTGCTTTTTTAGAAACATAATTAGTTCCATTATATAAAGTACAATTACCAGAATTAGTGCCATCATAAGATGTTCCACCATAACCACCTGATCCATCAGTATTTGTATTACCACTAAAATATCCTCCTCCTCCACCGCCACTACCATTTATTGGATTATTATCATTCCCACCTCCAAATCCACCATATATTTTTGTAGATAAACTTACACTAAAATCAGATTGTACCATCATTGAATTATTATTTGAACTTATATTATCAATAAGTGCATTTTTTCCTTGTATTTGTAAACCATTTGTATCAATACTACCAACACCACCTCCACCACCTGCAATTAATATAATGCTTTTTTGTTTTAATAATGAATCATATCTTATAATAAAAGTTCCTCCTCCTCCGCCACCACCAACAAATGTATTTGGATTTGCACTATATCCTTTTTGTCCAATAATTATTATTAAATTATCTCCTTGATTTAAATAAATTGTATTCGAAATTAATACTATTCCATATCCACAATCTTGTCCAATTGCACATGATGTTCCACCACTTGCACCTGCTGCACCTGCTGCTATAAATGTATAATTACCAGCTTTTGGAACTACCCATATTTGAATTCCTGGACTTTTACTATCAATATAATAATTATCAGATGTTATCCAATTAAATTGTGGAATTGTATTATTAAAATAATTACTTATATAATGATTTTGAAAATTTATAAATCGACCAGGTATTGGACCTGAATACGCAGCCGTATCTAAAATTATCGGAAAATTATATATAATTTCATTTGATATAATTGATTTATTTATTATTGATTCAGATTTAGATGAAGGAGTTAATACAGGAGGAGTTGATACAATAGCATTTGTTGATGTAGCAGTAGATTGTATAGAAGGTGTAGATTCTGCTATATAAGATGATGATGGAGTCGTAATTGTTGCTGCTGATATTGATGGTGCAGATGGTATAGATTGTGTTGATTGTGTTGATTGTATTGATTGCGTTAATTGTGTTGTTTGTACAGATGGTATAGATTGTATAGCTGGTGTATTTTTTGTGATTTGTACAGATTGTAAATTTATTGAAGGGCTCTGTAATATATCAGTAATTGGTATTGTATTATCTTGTATCATATTCCAATTATAACTAGCAGAAGCCTGAGCAATAGCATTTGCAACTAATTTTTTATTCCAATTATAACTACCTGAAGCCTGAGCATTCGCAAGTATCTGAGCCTGAGTTGCAGCATTTTCAATCAATTGTTGATTCCAATTATAACTACCTGAAGCTTGAGCTACAGCATTTGCAACTAATTGTTGATTCCAATTATAACTACCTGAAGCCTGAGCATTCGCAAGTGCCTGAGCATTTGCTATTAATTGTTGATTCCAATTATAACTACCTGAAGCTTGTGCAATGGATTGATCTATTGCTTGCTGGGCAACTTGTTGTTGGGCTGTTTGTTGTTGTTGGGCTGCTAGTTGTTGTTGGGCTGCTAGTTGTTGTTGGGCTGCTAGTTGTTGTTGGGCTGTTTGTTGTTGGGCTGTTTGTTGTTGTTGGGCTGCTAGTTGTTGGGCTGCTAGTTGTTGGGCTGCTTGTTGTTGGGCTGCTTGTTGTTGGGCTGCTTGTTGTTGAGCTGCTTGTTGTTGAGCTGCTTGTTGTTGAGCTGCTTGTTGTTGG
>Ga0164296_1000446_pt1 | contig 49558 bp, 29 predicted proteins | sample GEODES057metaG_FD_113533 | JGI IMG/M metagenome (GOLD analysis project Ga0164296, IMG submission 113533) | Dystrophic lake water microbial communities from Trout Bog Lake, Wisconsin, USA - GEODES057 metaG | ecosystem: Environmental > Aquatic > Freshwater > Lake | place: USA: Trout Bog Lake...
AATATTCTTACCGCCTTCTAGCATTGTGACGTCTGATCCTTTGCCGTCTGCTGTTTTAGGGAAGAAATAATCTTCATTAATGCTTAGAGGGTTGTATGCAGAGTCTATGACGTTCTGTCCGCCTCCTGATTGTGACGGAATACGGCGTTGGTGGATTTCATTTTTAACACGTTCTACAAATGCCATAGCCAAATGACTTGGCATATTGCCCACGTCGATGTGGAAAACACGTCGTTCTGGAGCACGTTGTATACGATAGATAAGGATTGCGTCTTCTAAAAGTTCTTTTTGCTTGTAAACTTTATAGATATTTTCTAATAAACTGTTACCAAATGGAAAATTTTGATCTAAACCTTCGCTTAAACTTAGATGAACCATGTGTTTAGCATCAATTGCATTTTCTTTATACTGTAATCCAAAGCGATTGCTACCGCCAGCACCACTAGCACCACCTTGACTTGCACCTAAATAGCCACTTGCAGGTTGTGGACCAGCTTGTCCACCACCCATTCTTGGACTAATGTTAGTGGTAATTTGTGTAGCAACTAGACTTTCAAAGTTAGGAGCAAGATCTTTTACAACATATTGTTCAGGTTTTTTACCTTCTGATTCGTTTACAATAACTTTTACAATGTGTTGTGCGTCTACATAACTCCATTTTTGATTTTCTGGATCACGAATAAAGAATGCATCACCATATTTGAATACATTACGCACAATACGGAAAATACGTGTGTCAAACTTTTGTAATTTATTCCACTGCTGTAAGTATTCACCTAAGATTTTAATTTCGCTGTTAGTAGCTTTGTGTCTCCATTTAACATCAAATGGGCTATTTGAATCTTTTAATTTTTGTGTACAAAATTCTGCTAAAATATCTAAGGCCGCGTTAACTTCAGGATCTGAATCCATTACTTCATACTGTTGATATCGTTCAATACGATTTGGACTACCAGTATAAACGTCTGGTAAGTAACTGCTGTAATTTGTTCTTGCTGGACCCGGTCTGGTTCCAGAATTTAAACCGCTAATTGGGCTTAAAGAACCGCCGTTTACTTCTACAGGGGTAAAATATTTTTTCCAACTCATGTATCGATGTCCTTAATTGAACTTGTTGCCTGTCAAACTCTTAGTGGCTTTAACTTGTCTATGCGCGGCATCGGCAGTATCGGCACTGTGGCTAACTAGTCTATCTATACTTCTATTTAAGTGAACTAGCTGTTCCTTAAGGTCTTTCATGGTTACATCTGCTACTTTAGCACTGGCTTTTTGTTGTTCGCCTTCATGATGTTCGGCTGGGTTATAAGTAGGTTTCTTTTCTTCTGGTTTTGGAGCAGGCGGTGGAGGCGGAGTTATTTTTGGAATATCCGGCATTTTAGGAGCACTAGCGTTAGGTAATTGTATACGCTCCATTGGTTGCATATTTCCAACTTGTTTTACTGCTTTTGATAACTCTTCAGGCGACATGTTAGCTTGATTTTGTTTAATCCACGCAATCATGTCGTCTTGAGTTTTAGGAGCACCATTTAATCCCTGTGCGCCTCCCATGCCTTTCATCATATCGCTGACGTTTGGCATACCTTTCATCATAGGACTTATTTGTTTTTGCATCTGATCAATCATTGGAGTCATTTGCTTTTGCATATCACCCATCATTGGAGTCATTTGCTTTTGCATGTCTTCGAACATAGGAGTCATTTGCTTTTGCATTTGATCCATCATTGGAGTCATTTGCTTTTGCATGTCCTGTGTTGTCTTTTGAAGAATTTTTTGCATTTGATCTTTAGTAGCAACTGTTTCTTCACCGTGTAGTGTTGCAGGCATAGCACTACCAAAGTTTTCAAACATACTGTTAAAATTGCCGCCTGATAAGAACCCGTCAATGCCAGGAGATCCATCTTTACGTTTAATTCCAGTGTTAGGATCGTATCCTTTAGGTGCTGATGATTCAGTTTTAGCTCGGTCTAATCCAGTAGCTTCTTTAATACCAGTTGCAATTCCGCCAGGTTGATTTATTTTAGCAGTAGTATCAGTAATTGCTTTTTGAAATTGTCCCATCGCAGGCAATAGTTGCTTGCCTACGTCTTCATTTACTTGCACTAAATTTTTATTAATAGCGGCAGTAGCAGTTCCTAGCGCATTTTCTGCTTTATTAATAGCTGTAAAAGGCGCGGCGCCTTCTTGACCTTTTTGCGTCGTTGGCTTTTTAGCTTCAGATGCAACCATGGCCATGATTTCTGCTTCAGATTTGCCTTTATATTTTTCAAATTCTTTATCGCCAGCATTAGCTTTTGCTTTAATGTTGGCTGCTTCCATCTGCGAATTATATTCTTTGTTTTGGCTGACCATATCGCGTTGAGCATCGCCGACTGGTCCTGTTAAATTGTTTACACTTTCAACAAATTCCTTAGTACTTTGATACTGAGATATTTCAGCTTTAACACGATCCATGTTAGCTTGTGCGGCGGCCTTTTCACTTTCAGTTCTTGCACTTTGTTGTTGTCTAACGGCAGCTTCAAAATCTTTACCTGCTGGCCCTAAAGCTGCCATTGCGGCCATGCCTTCTTTAGTTCTTACACCACCAGTAGAAATTTCACCAGCCAAGTCCATAACTCTTGGACCTAAGGTGTTTAATTGTGTTTGTGTTTTAATGAATTGCTCACGACCTGTTTCGTCCATGGTACGTAATGTAGCCATGACGTTAGCTTTATTCAATTGCTTTTCAATGTCGTCTTGTTGCTGTTGTTTACTCTTACCAGTTAATCTGGCCAGACTATCCATTTCATCTGCTAATTGAATAGTAGACTGAAGTGCCATGTCACGAGATGCCTTGTCTTGCATAGTACCAGCTCTCATGTTCATAGTAGAAAGTCTAGTTACATCTGCAAAATCTTGCTGACTCATGCCAGCATCTTTTAATACTTGTACAGTTTGATCATTACTATTTTGAATGTCAGCAGTAAAATTTAAAAATGCTTTAGCGCCTTTATCCATGCCCATGCCCATGCCGCTAATTTGCGTTGAGCTCTTCTCGAGCATTTTACTCCAACTATCAAGATTTAATCTAGCACCAAAAATAGCATCACGAGCTTCGCCCATGTTACCGCCAAAGGTAACACCCATCTTGCCAGTTTGTTGTAAGTTAGCCGCAGTATCTGTAGCAATACCAGACATAGTAGTAAAGGCTTTACCTAACGTACCACCGGCAACTGGAATAACACCACCAATAGTGTCTCCCATTAGATTTACAGCATCTTTAACTTTGAATGTGCCATTGGTCAACTGACCCATAGCATCAATGCCTTTATTAACTACGCCAGCAGTGTCTGGACCGCCGCTAGAAGACTTAGCCGCAGAATTTCCACCGCTTGATCCGGCAGAAGATTTTCTATAACCTTCCATCAGCGTATTAAATTCTTCTTGATCCATTATTTTTTCCTAGAAATATGCGCATATAAATACTACATATTATATTTATCTGGAGTAAAATATGCCCCAAAATCCCTTACAACAATATTTTAGACAACCTAAAATCTTTGTTAAATTGCCTAGCCAAGGTGTTTATAACCAGCCAGGTGCAATAACAGGCGATGTAAACAATATGCCAGTATTTGGTATGACTGGCATGGACGAAATTCTAATGAGGACTCCAGATGCGTTACTATCCGGAGAAAGTAGCGTTAAAATTGTACAAAGCTGTTGCCCCGGTATTAAAGATGCCTGGGACATGTCTATATTAGATTCGGACATGATGTTTACAGCTATTAGAATTGCTACTTACGGCAATTTAATTGATGTTACACACAAATGCGAACACTGCTCTGCAGAAAATGACTATGAATTAGACATTACTAAATTTATAGAACATTTTAGCAAATGTGTATACGATAACAAATTAGTATTAACAGACTTGGTCATTCACACACGCCCGTTAACTTATCGTCAAAGCAATGATATGAATTTGAAAAACTTTCAACTTAGACAAAAGTTAAGTCAAGTCGAAGGCATAACAGATGACGAACAGCGCAAACGTGTATTCGAAGAAATTGCTATCGAGCTTGGTAGCATACAAAATGAAATTGTGTTAATGACTATTGAATCTGTAGAAGTAGGTAAAACAAATGTAACAGAACGTAGTTACATTGCAGAATGGTTAGTTAACTGCGATAGAGATATTTTTAGTAAAATCAAAGATCACATAGACACTAACAAAGAAAAATGGACATTGCCTACATTTCCTGTAGAATGTGCAGAATGTCATCAAGCAACCAATCTTAATATTTCTATGGATCAATCGAATTTTTTCGTTCGAGCCTAATCGGATTACCAGCCTCAGAAATTGAAGAAAAACTGGTTAGGCTTGATAAGGAAGTAACACAATTCAAAACAGAACTAGCAAGAATAAGTTGGTACATGAGAGGTGGTGTCAGCTATAATGATTTAATGGATCGTTATAGTCATGATGACCGTGTAGTTATGCAGGCCATTATAGCCGACAACATGGAAACTACTAAAAATACCGGAATGCCGTTACTTTAATTTTTATATCTACGCTGTCCAGTGACAGAGTTATATTCTTTAGTAGGATCTCCGGGAAGATCTAACCATTGTCCAACACCTGATGCAGTCATAGTTGGATCACTACCGCTTCTTGTTGGATCTCCGGGCTGTGTAGCTGGAGTAGTAGCTGGTTGACTAGTGGAGTCAACAGCAGTATTTGTTTTAGCATCGGACTGCTTGGTAGGTTCGTCTACTTGCATGCCCATTTGTTTCTTGATAACATCAGAAATGTTAACACCAGCTGTACCAATTACTTGGTCAACAGTTCCTTCTAATCCCCAAAATTTTAGTATAGGACCAATAACAGGAATACTTGTTAGGTCGTATAGTGCGGCACCTACTAGATATTTGTTACCTGATGTAGCTAGCCAAGTTAAAAATGCGGCACTAGCAACTTTGTCTAAAGTGTATAATGGTTTAACTAGCGTACCTAGTAATGGAACTTTAGTAAAGAATTTTAGTAAACCCATTTTACCAGCTAGAATACTAGTGCTGGCCAAGTCAGCACCAAGAGATACAATTAGTATGCTCATTTCTTTTTGATGCACATAATCAAAATTGTCTTTAGTCCATTCACCTGACTCTAACTTGTCGTGTGCTTGGCTCATGGTGGTAAAATATCTATACAAAGGACGAATAGCGCCAGCAGTAAATCCAAATACTAATAATGCATCTACAGCCAAGCCTGCTAGTTTTGTAGCTTTACCGGCTAGTTTACCAATAGCACCTGCGCTTTTGGTCAAGGCATTCGCTCCCTTAACAGCACTTGCGGCAATTCCACTACGATTCTTAGCGGCTGCTCTAACTACTTGTTTAGAACCTGTCTTAAATAGTTTTCCAAAAGCACTAGCAACAGGAGCAGGAACTCCTAACTCATTTATTGTTGTAGTTTCTTTAGAGATTACTTCGTAAACTTTCATATCTATCCTTAGTGATGTATTTATTCGGGTTTAAAGAAGAACTACGTTCTTCTGTTCTTCGCTTACAGCTCGAACTTATTTGTTTTTTTTTAAGAACTATTATAAACGCGAAGCGTTAAGATATTATCTAGATTGTTCAGTCACACTTTGCCCTGGCGGGCAAAATGAGGACATTATCTGAGTTGAACAATATCACCCTTACGTTTAAGCATTACAGAGGCGGTCATCCGGTACCTCGAGCTTAGTCTTTATATGACGGCAGTCTTTACAACAACGTAAAACGCTGTAAAAACCCGTAGTTTTTCTCTACTCTTTTAGCCTTATTCTCCTACTTACACATTAAACCAGTTATAGGCATATCTGATCATCGTCCGGTTAAGGATAGTAATGTATAACTCTGTCACCAAGCAGAACTACCTTACCGCCACACATCAGAGCGGATTTTGGGCACAATATCAACGCCTGTGCGGGCTTATTTGGTGATTAAACGGCCTGTTTTATTAAGACTTGAGTATATGTGAACCATGTACACGCACTTGGATATGGCCATTATAATAGTCATTTGATTCAAGAACTCTGCGTGAAAATTGTTCACGTGCTTCTATATACGAGCATTCTGCCTTTGATTTGCAATAGAAAAGTATTTCTCTACGGAAGTTTTCTGTACCTAACTGCGTAATATCCTTGGTTAATTCTGGGCTAGAACCATAATAGTCACGCCAGTCTGAATCAATTTTACTACGGATTTTCTTCTTTTTCTTAGTGCCGTTTTTAAGTTTTACTGTTTTGTAAGTAGTTTTGGAGAATTTAGCTAATTTTTTGCCTATGTACATGCGCCCTGTAATTGTGTTTGTTATGATATAAACAAACCCAACACAATCTTCGGGCAATTCTTCTATTAAATTATTTTCATAGTACCAGGACATTAACTATGTAGTTTATTTGTCCTCAGTACCACCTGCCTTTTGGTTTGCCTTACGAGCTGCCTTGTCTTTATCCAGCCAAACACGATATTGTTGTACGTGTTCTCTGCGTTCCTTAGCAATGATGCGAATCTGCGCTAGCCAGTAACGCATGTGTTCGCCTGCTCTACGTGTGCCTTTTGCCTGCCAATCTTGATTTGCCTTAAAATATTCCTTAAAAGCCGCCATGAGTCGTTCGTGCGACTCTTCGTTTTGATATGGTGACGGCTCTACATGCTTGCTCATTACTCTGTAACTTCTAAATCTGTGGCATAACTGGTGTAGCCATTTTCTTTAACAACTTTTAATACGTTGTTTACACGACCAATCAGTTCGTCTTTGTGCGAAATTAAGAAAATATTCTTCTTGCGTTCCCGGGCCATTTTCTTAAGTACCGCTAAGGCACCTTCTACACCGGCAGCATCCAAGCCGTTGTCGATAAGTTCATCAACAAACAACAAGTTGACCTGCTGATATAGACTTTCCCATACATCACGGAAACTCCATGACAAGCCAAGAATTAGTCTATTTCGTTCGCCTCGACTTAGATTATCAAAGTCTAAGTCTTGCCCTAGCTGTGTGATCAAAACACTTAAATCATTTTGGAACATAACAGTATGAGGTAACCCCATCTTGTCTAAGTAATAGGTTAATCTGTTGTTTAAATACGCTAGGTTTTGATCTATGATCTTTTTGCGAATAAATGAATCCTTGCTGGTCAACAACTTGAGCAAAAACTCCTGATGATCCTTAAGAGTGTTAAGTTCGTTGACACGATCCCAGCTGATTTCTTGAATAGCTGTGTCAGTTAATTCATCAATTTGCTCTTGATAAGGATCTACTTCCCCAGCTTTAACAGTTAGTTGTGTTTCCAAGGTAGTTAGATTATTTTGATGTTTTAATGCCTGTTCTACAGTATCATAGTAAGTATTGGGCCTTGCAGTTACTTCGCCTATTTCTTCTAATTCTTTAACAATTTTTTCAAGATCTTTAGTAACCTTGTCAAAATACTTTCGGGCTTCATCCAGGTGACCCTGTGCGATAGCAGTCATTTCTTCATGCTTGTGATCATGCAATTCTTGTTCACATGCGTGACAGGTCTTGTTAGCCAGCTTGGCGAGCTCGCCGTCATACTTTGTGACGCTTCGCTCCGCTTGCGCTATCGCGCTTTCTAACGTAGCCCGCTCCTTATTTAGGCTTTTCAGCTTCGCTGATTTCTCATCATAAGCCTTGAGCTCTGCATGTTTAGCAAGTTCAGCTTCGATATCTACACCCTCTAATTCTACAATAGCCCGCCCAGTTTTTTCTAAGTCTTGGGTATGTTGATTATTCCAAGCACTTTGTCTTGTTAATAAATTATCGATACTTTTCTGAATATTTTCATTACTTTTCTTGGCAGCTTCGATACTTGCACTTTCTTGTATGATAGCATCTTTAGTAGATTTAATTATCTCTTTAAGACCTTCTGCCTTTTCACTTAGTAATGTTATACCCAGTAATTGTTCGATGATTACACGCTGGTCATTAGCTCGCATACTTAGAAATGGTTCTGTATATGTGTTGAGTGCTACAATATGTTTAAACATATCGTGACTCATACCTAACAAATCGTCTAAGTCTTTTTGTGTTTCTCGCATGTCGCCTTGGGCGTCATCCGTTTCATCAGTTTCTTGCGCTTGGTCGTTTACAAAGAATTGCAAAATAGTAGGTTTACGTCCACGTTCAATGCGATATTCTGTTCCGTCTTTTTCAAACGATAACGTAACTAACATATTTTTATTGTTAATCTTGTTAATAAGATTATCTTTTTTAATGTTAGTAAGTGCGTTACCAAACAAAGCAAAACTTAGTGCATTTACAATGGTTGTTTTACCTGTACCGTTACGACTTCCGCTGTCATCTCCACCTTGATCTAGATTTTCACCTAGAACAAGTGTTAAGTTTTCTTGTGCAAAGTTTACAGCTTGAGTTTGATTGCCCACGCTCATGAAATTTTTTACCGTTAATTCTTTAAGTTTTATGCTCATAGGCTATTATAAATTGACAATAAAATGTTTTTGTCGTAAGTATCACTTTCAATGTTGATAATTTGACTACTAACAATTTGATCTACACTTTCAAAAGATTGTATATCAATACTTGTATTAATTTCTACTTCTTTTTTCTCTGTAATTAAAGTTAATTCACGGATGTCGTAATCTGTAATAAATTTTTCTTTAATAAAACTAGCTTCTTCGTAAGTAATATCGATATCTAGTGTAACACGTAAATGCTGTTTAGGCTTAATAATTTTATCTGCGTCGTCGATTAACTGACTTAATTTTACAGTACGGAATGTAGGTTGGTCAGGCCAACTGTGATATTCGGGTTCGCCTCCCCATTCAAGTATCATCATACCGCGGTCGTCATCCCATGCATCTGCATAGTTGTGCGGAAATGCGTTACCGATATACACCATATTTTTTTGTTGTTGACGTTTGTGAAAGTGTCCACTAAATCCTAGTTCATAATTGTTAAACTGATCTAATTTAATTTCACCGTGATCGGGCATTTGTATCATAGCGTTCATAAAGAAGCTAGGCAATTCAAAGTGACCAAATATATATTTGCCACCCTTCTTACCTACTGATCGCCATTCGTCTCCCACGAGCCACGGGCACAAAGTGACGTCCCCAATAGTAGTAGGCTCGTGTACAACAGTAATCCCTGGAATATACTTGCCAAACTCGACAGAATGAATATCCCGCTTGTCTTTGTAATATAAGTCATGATTACCAGGAAAAAAATAAAATTGCTCAAAGCTCTGACCAAGTTTTTCCAAGGCCCTAAGGCTATAGTCCATAGTAGTGATGTTAAGACTATTGCGATTGTGATGCCAGTCCCCCATAAATATTCCAGTATCACACCCTTCCTCCTTTGCCCTGGCAATATACCAATCTACAAAATCTTCACAGTCCTGGTTGTGGACAGAACTGTTAGATTTTAAACCAAAATGTATATCTGTAAAACAGGCTACTTTTTTAAACAAATTTGTCATTCATGGTCCTCATTGTACCGCTTGACTGCGGCCGCATGTTCTCCAGCACCAGTTCTACTGTAGCTAGGATTCATGCCGTTGATTTCTAAAATATCATCACGTATGTTTTGATTGCGTTTTTCAATATTAATAACACGAACAAAACTATTAGTTACAGCCGCAGTAAAATAAGCAAACGGATTGTCTGATTTACTTTCATCAAATTGTAAACCGATTTGTGTCAACTGCAAAATAGCTTGTCCCTTCATTTCGTCATTGTATGTGTACCCGCGAACGTTACCGCGAGTTGCGTACCTCTCACATAATTTTAACATCATCCGTGCTAAAGTGTTAGTTATTTGGCCAGCATCTTTGTCGAAATGACCTTTTTCTAAACTGCCCTTCCAATGGCTTTTACCTACGCATACTAGTTCATCGTTATCATTAAATTTCCAATGTTGGAATGGTGGAAAATTTACTTTATCCCTGTGATCTGCTAAACTTTTTGGATTCTTTTTACGGGTATTGTTTAATGGAATATGATCAAATGTCATAATTCTAAAAACTAAATCTGTCTTTGGAATTTTTTTGTAATCAATTTCACAATCTGCTTGTTTAATCTTTTCTCCTGCCTTTTTACGAGTTGCGTAATCTGCATCTCCTATCCGCTTTGCACGGTTACGTTTGGCTTCTGCAACGGTCCTAATATTGATTTTATCCACACTAGGCAAAATTATGTCATATTGGTGATATTCTGGTTTTTCAAATACGCAATATGAGCTTTTTGAACGGTGTATTTCTAACAACATATCCTTGTTGTTTAGGTAGTTAACTTTTGCTGTCATCCTTTAGAGTCCTCTGATAGGTTAATTATAAACTACGTAGTTAATAAAGTCAAATAAATAATATACCAAAAAGGAATATTTACTATGGCTTTAGGCGATAACTTAATACAGACAATAGGCGCATCATCGAACTTGATTAATGCAGGTGCAAGTGCGTTTAGTACTGCTACAAATCTTTCTAGTGCCATATCAGCTGGGTATAACGCTGATGGCATTATGGGTGCAATTCGAAGTGTTGACTTGCCCGCGGCCGGTGAAGCTATTGGCGATATCATGGGTGCAGTAGCCAGCTTTGGTGGCGATGCTAATGCAAATGATTGGCGTGTCAGAATGAGCCTCCCTAAGTGGACTAGTTTTAGAACCAGCCCTGTTTTTAAACCATTAAAAGATGCTGGTGGGTTAATTTTTCCATATACTCCGCAAATTACTATGACTAGTAAAGCGACTTATACAAACATTAATACCATACATAACAATTATATGTTTAGAGCTTATCAAAATAGCGATGCTGGCGAAATTCAAATTATAGCGCCTATGAACGTTGAAGATTCGACACAGGCGTTGTATTGGATTGCGGCAGTTCATTATTTAAGAAGTTTAACCAAAATGTTCAGCGGAAATGATCCTAAGGCTGGCAATCCTCCTCCTATTGTATTTTTAAATGGTTACGGAAATTATGTGTTTAAAAACGTACCAGTTGTTGTGACTAGTTTTACTACAACATTAGATGAGAAGTGTGATTATATTGGTTGTAATGTTGTAGGTAGTGCTGCCGGAGCAGTGGAAGGTGTTGCAGATAGCATTGGTGGTTTAGCAGGTTCTATCGGCGGCGCATTAGGCGGAGCCGTTCCTGGGCTGAGTGATGTGACAGGAGCAATAAGTAGTGTAGCAGGCGGAGTTGGACAAGTTGCAGGCCTTTTAGGAAGTTTTGGACTTGGTGGAACAACTAGCGGTGGCACTGCTCACGTTCCTACAAAGAGTTCATTCCAAGTTACATTACAACCTGTTTACAGTAGAAATAGTGTTAAGAACTTTAGTCTTGATAGATTTGTCGGCGGCGGTTACCTTAACAATTCATTTGGATACATTTAAAAATGTCAGCAACTTATAAAAATACAAGTCCGTGGTTTGTTACTCCAGTTAAGAATAATTACCTAGACGTATTAACTATACGTCCAGTGCCAGCAGACGCCGACGATTTTTTATATACGCTACAACCACAATACAGTTATAGACCTGATTTGTTAGCATTTGACTTATATGGTGATGTTAATCTGTGGTGGGTATTCATGCAACGTAATCTTGATGTAATTCAAGATCCTATTTTAGATTTTGTTCCAGGAACACAAATTTACATACCAAAAGGCAGCGGATTAACTACATTGTTAGGATTATAAGATGAGTTTAGATAGTCTTCCAGGTGTTATTGATTCTGCAACTGCTAGTGTAACTGCTGGAGCTCAAGCAGTTGGTAGTGCAGTCACATCTATAGCAGATTCTGCTAGTAGCATATTGTCATCAGGCCCAGTAGCCGCATTAGGTTCAATAGCTAACACAGTATCTGGTTTATTTTCTTCTATTACAAGCGCATTTAAAGGACTTGGTGGACAAAAACTACCATTAGCCAATCCATTATTTGCTTATGCAACTTGGGATTATGTATTAGGTATTGCAATTCTTGACAAAGCATCATATAACAGCTCGTCTTATATAACTAGCAACAATTATCAATTAATTTGCAAGTCTGCAAATGCACAACCTAACAACAGAGTTAATACAAAATATGGAAAATTTGACTTTTATATTAACAACGTTGTACTACAAGGTAACGTTGGATTCCAAAACGGCGTTAACAGCAATATTAAAAACATAAGTTTTGATATTATTGAACCTTATAGTATGGGTATGTTTATGCTAGCATGCGAAACCGCGGCATTTGCTAAAGGTTATACAAACTGGAAAGATTGTCCATACTTACTAACAATCGAATTTAGAGGAAATACTGAAACTGGGCAACTAGTTAACATACCTAAAACTACTAGAAAGTTACCATTTAAATTTCAGTTAGTAACTATGAAAGTTACCGAAAAGGGTTCGGTGTATAACTGTTCAGCGTTCATTGCTAACGATCATGCACATGCGGCAGAATATGTACAACATAAATCGGATGTATCTGTTTCAGGAAAAACTGTTCAAGAAGTTTTGCAAACTGGTGAAAAAAGTTTACAAGTAGTTGCTAATGCAAGATTTAAAAAAATGGTTGAAGATAAAGTTGTTCAAGTAGCAGACGAGATTGTAATTATGTTTCCAGCGGACACGGCATCTGGTGGTTCTGCACAAGGTGACCAAACTGAAAATAATACAGGTCCTACACAAAGTTCAAACGCTACTAGTGCAGATTCGGTATCTTCGACATTAGGACTTACAAGAAGTTCTACGAATCAAACACTAGTACAAGCACAAGCATCTTGCAATCAATTAGGTTTATCAAATTTAAATTTTGATGAAACTAAAAAAGGAGATCCAGGCACAAGCAAGGAAAACGTTGTATATGATACAACAACAAATGTTAATACTCGTGCTAAAATGACTACAGATCCTAAAGTTAGTGAATTTAAATTTTCACAGGATAGCGATATAATTAATTCCATCAATCAGGTAATGATGAAAAGCGAATATATTCGCACAGCACTTGACCAGTCAAGTATTACCGCTGACGGATTTAGACCTTGGTGGAGAATTGATACTCAGGTATACCACATTGGCGATACAGAAAAAGCAACAGGTAAAGAACCTAAACTTATAGTTTATAGAGTAATACCATATCTCGCACACGTAGCTAATGTAGCAGTGCCTAACGTACCATCACCAGGTATTGCTCAACTTAAAACTGAAATTGTTAAACAATATAATTATATCTACACTGGAAAAAATGTTGATGTACTAAAATTTGACATAGAATATTCTGCATCTTTTGCAACAGCAATGGCAGCTAATCCATTAACAGCAACCGCTGACGAACAAAGAAAAACAAGTCAAGGCGGAACAAAAGAACAAAAACCTACTCCATCCATTGCTCCTTTGCCAGACGGCGCTACAAAGGCCGCACCGGGCGGAGTTGATGATGCGTCAACTGCAAAATTTAGTCTTACAACATTAGCAAGCCAACTTAAAGGCGGCGGTGGCCCTGACTCACAACTTACACAAGCGGCCAGATTATTTCATGATGCAATATGCGATGGAACTGATATGATTCAATTAAACATGGAAATTATTGGCGATCCATATTATATCATACAAAGTGGCAGTGGAAATTATACGTCAAGCCAATCAAGCCTTAATTTGAATACAGACAGTACTATGAATTATCAAAACGGCGAAGTTCATATTCAAGTTAATTTTAGGAGCCCTACTGATATTAATCAGTCAACTGGGTTGTATAATAACATAAGTGCCGCAACAACTCCAGCACCGTTTACCGGAGTATATAAAGTTGTGCAAGTTGAATGTAATTTTAAAGATGGTAAATTTACAAATACATTAACGGGTAATAGATTAAGAGGTCAAGGCACTGGCACTGGCGCCGCATCGACGTTTAGTATTAGTAACGTTAATCTACAACAAACCGCCGATCTTATTAAAAGTGCAGTAGGACAATAACAATGACAGATAAAAGAGTTGACTATGCACCATCGGGAGAATCTAAATCTGAATCAGGCCCGTTTTTAGCAAGAGTTGTAAACAATCTTGATACTACCTACATGGGAATTTTAGAAGTTGAAATTCTAAGACCAGCAGGCGGCAATTCAACAGCAGGCGAACTACTACAGGCAAAGTACATGAGTCCGTTTTATGGAGTCACTAGTACAAAGTATGTTCAAAAAGATCCCGATGATTATAATAATACACAAAAGAGTTATGGTATGTGGATGGTTCCACCGGATGTAGGTGTAACTGTAATGGTAATGTTTGTAAACGGAGATCCTAAACAATGTTATTGGATTGGATGTGTTCCTGATATAAACATGAATTTTATGGTGCCAGGAATAGCCGCTACACAAAACGTAAGTGGAGGAACCGGCGATAGGGCACCGACAGCCGAATATAATAAACAGATAAACGATTCTCCTAGCGACCCAACACAACTTAAAAAACCAGAACACCCATTAAAAAAGATATTTGAAACTCAAGGATTAATTAAAGACGATATTCGCGGTCTTAATACAAGCAGTGCCAGACGTGAATCGCCTAGTATGGTATTTGGTATTTCAACTCCTGGTCCAATCGATAAACAGCCTGGCGCAAAGAAAGGCCCAGTGGGACGTGAAGAATATACCAGCCAACAGTTTGTTAGTAGACTAGGTGGTAGTACATTTGTCATGGATGACGGTGACGATAAGTTTTTAAGGATGACAAAAGCAGGAGATGGTCCTCCAACTTATGCCGCAGTAGAACAAGGAGACACTAGCGGAGATCCAACAATTCCTCACAATGAATTATTTCGAATTCGTACCCGAACCGGTCATCAAATTCTTTTACATAATAGTGAAGATTTAATTTATATTGCGAATAGTCGTGGTACTGCTTGGATAGAATTAACTAGCAATGGAAAAATTGATATCTATGCAAAAGATAGCATTAGCTTACACACAGCAAATGATTTTAATATTACCGCTGATAGAGATATCAATTTCACAGCAACTGGTGATATTAATTTAAATTCTGGAGCAAACATTAATCAACAAACTGCCGCAGATTTTAATGCCAAAATAGGCGGAACAGCTAAAATCAACCCAGGTGGCGATTTTCAAGTGTTAGCCGCAAATACAGCTATAGACGGTGGCAACATTAATCTAAATTCGGGCGTGGCTACTGCCGCAACTCCTACGCCTAAAGCTGGCAGAATTCCACAAACTGAACCTTGGCCTGGGCATGAAAATTTAGATCCTACTAGCGTTACTCCAGATAATACTAAGGCTACTACTAGCCCAACAACACCTACTCCGGCAGCGTTCGGCATGTATACCACAAAAACAGATACCTTTAACAAGGTACAAGGAGGAAGTTAATGGCTTCAATCTACAATAAAATTACATTACCAGCCCGTCCAAACACTAAGATAGCTGGTTCTATGATGTATAGAGGTTTTAGTACTATAAACACTAATACAGAAAACTATGCATTGTATGATTTTGAATTAATAAAGCAAGATTTGTTGAATAATTTTTATGTCCGTCAGGGTGAAAGATTAATGAATCCTACATTTGGTTGTATCATTTGGGAGTTGTTGTTTGAACCTTTAACGGAGGAAGTTAAAGATGTTATTTTACAAAATGTTAATAGCATTATTAATCTTGACCCCCGAGTACAAGCTAGCAACGTAGTGATAACCCCATATGATACTGGGTTACAAATACAATATACATTAAAGTATACACAGTATAATTTGCAAGAAACAATACAGTTAAACTTTGATCAAAACAATGGTTTATTAATACAAGCATAAAGTACGTAGATAATTTAAACCAATAAATACTGATATTAGGAAATATTATGAGCTCAACAGATAGACAAAATAACCTGTTAGTATCTGAAGATTGGCAGAAAATTTATCAATCATTTAAGAACGCAGACTTTCAAAGCTACGACTTTGACAACTTGCGCCGCACAATGATTGACTACATTCGTGTGAATTTTCCAGAAGATTTTAACGATTATATTGAATCTAGTGAGTATCTTGCGCTTATTGATCTTATAGCATTTGTTGGGCAAAGCATTGCGTTCCGTGTAGATTTAAATGCTAGAGAAAACTTTTTAGAACTAGCTAGTCGCAGAGATAGCGTGTTACGTTTAGCACGTATGATTAGTTATAATGCTAGCAGAAGCGTTGCATCGTCTGGTTTATTAAAATTTAACAGTATTAGTACAACTGAAAATGTATTAGATAGTAATGGTATTAATTTATCTGGACAGTATATTACTTGGAATGATCCTAGTAATGCCAACTGGTATGATCAGTTTATTAAAGTAATTAACGCCGCGTTGCCATCAACTCAACAGTTTGGTAATCCAGCCGATTCTGCATCTATATACAACATTCCAACAGCACAGTATAGATTTAATCAAAATAGTACAGATATTCCTGTGTTTAGTTTTACTAAAACAGTAAATGGCCGTGTGATGACATTTGAAATCACCAGTACTACATTTGCGAATCAAACTTACATTTATGAAGAACCGCCAAAAGTGGGTAATAAACTAGCATGCGTATACTCCGATGATGGGTATGGCGCTGGAAGTCCTAATACTGGATTCTTTTTTAGATTTACCGAAGGTACTTTAAATCAAAGTACATTTAATGTTTCTCAACCTAGTAGTAATCAAACTATTGATATTAATACACAGAACATTAATAATACTGATGTATGGCTATATTCATTAAATCAAAGCACTGGTTTAGAAGATACATTATGGACACAAGTTCCAGCGTTAACTGGTAATAACATAATTTATAACAGTTTAAATAACAACATTAAAACTATTTACAATGTAATTACTCGAGCAGGCGATGCAGTTAGCTTAGGCTTTGCGGACGGTACATTTGGAAAATTGCCACTTGGCAATTTTAGAGTTTACTACAGAACAAGTAATAATCTAGCATACACGATAAACCCATCAGACATTTTAAATGTAACAATTAGTATTCCGTATACTTCGTTATCAAATCAAATTGAAACATTAACAATTAGTTTAAAATTACCATCGACTGTATCTAATTCAGTTGTTTCAGAAAGTAATGCTAGCGTTCAACAAAATGCACCACAAACATACTATACACAAAATCGTATGATTACTGGTGAAGATTATAATATTAGTCCTCTTTCTATAACACAACAAGTAGCTAAAGTAAAAGCTATTAATAGAACTAGTAGCGGCATTAGTCGATATTTTGATTTAACAGACCCAACAGGAAAATATAGTTCTACAAATTTATTTGCCGACGACGGTATAATATATCAAGAACCGTATGTATCTACAACTAGTTTTTCTTATGTTACTAAGACAGATATTGAAGGTATAATTTATAATACAATTTTTGAAATTTTAAATGATCCAGCATTGCGTAATTTTTATTATGCAAATTTTGTTAATACATTATCAGAAAGTCTTAAAATTTCTTGGAAAAATGTCACATCTGATAGCAATAGTTCTACAGGATATGTTGCTGATATTACAGACAACAAGCCTCTTAAACTAGGTTCTTATACCAGTACAGATTTAATTTATTTTACAGCCGGCGCACTAATTAAATTTACAGCACCTAAAATTAACGGAGTGCAAAATTATTTTGATACTAATAATCAAAATGCACTAACGACTGTGCCAACTATTAATGGAATACAACAACCTGTACCTAAAGGTGTAGTAAGCTACTTGTGGGCACAAGTAGTGTCAGTAAACGGCGACGGTACTGCTTCGGGTGTAGGAACACTTGCAACAGGCTTTGGCCCAGTTACAATGAATCAAGTAATTCCAAGCGGTGCAGTAATTAATCAAGTAATTCCGCAGTTATCGTTGACTATCCAAAGTTCAGTTATAACTACAATGATCGATTTGATTTTTAATAATAATCCATTCGGCCTACGTTATGATGCTCCTACACAGTCGTGGCAAATTGTTTTTGAAACTAATTTAAATACTACAGATGCTTTTAGTTTAGGAAATCAAGGAGACTTGACTAATACACAGCAAGATTCAAGCTGGTTATTATTATTCACTACAAACAATGTAACTTATACTGTAAGTACACGATTAGTTCGTTATGTTTTTGAAAGTAATCAAGAAGTTACTTTTTACTTTGACAATACACAAAAAGTTTATGACAGCGTATCAAGCAACATAGTTTTAGACTCATTGAATGTACTAAGTATTAACAGCATGCCTGATAGTACAACATCATTTACAACTGACATCAAATGGCAAATTGTGTCGGAATATACTGGCTTGGACGGATATACCGATCCTACTAAAATTATAATAACTTTTGCTAGTAGCGAAAATAATGGAATTGTTGATAATCCACAACAGTTTACAGATATTGTGGCACCATTAACAAATCCTTTAAAAAAATATATTGTTCAACAAAAATATTTAATAAGTGCTGGACAAGAAGATTATGCTTACGTAGATAATTCTAACGGACTAGTTGTTATTCTTCCTACAAAAACTTCAGCATATCCGTTAAATCAATGGCAAGACGGCCAGTATTTTTATTTTGCAGACACACAAGTTGTAACGAAATATTCTGCTTCTAACAGTACTTTATCGCCAACGCTAGATTGTCGAGTTTTTGTTGGCCGAGATAAATTGAAATTCCAATATACTCATAGCGCAGACTATGATTCAAGAATTGATCCTGGTGCAAGTAACATCATGGATGTGTATATTTTAACGGTTGATTATGATACACGATTTAGACAATGGCTAGCCGGCGCAAGTGTTACAGAACCATTACCACCGAGCAGTTCAGAATTAAACAGTTTATTAAGTACAGAATTAAATCTAATCAAAGCTATGTCGGATGAAATTGTTTATCATCCAGTTAGTTATTTGTTATTGTTTGGTTCTCAAGCAGATTTAAATTTACAAGCAACTTTTAATGTTGTACAAAATCCTGCAAGTACGGCAAGTACTAACGATATTATTTCAAGAGTTATAACATCGATTAATCAATTTTTTGCATTAGAAAATTGGAATTTTGGAGATACATTTTATTTCTCCGAATTAGCAACATACATAATCACACAATTAAGTCCAGACGTTAGCAATTTTGTAATTGTTCCAGTCCAAGGTAATTTATATTTTGGTAGCTTGTTTGAAATACATTGCCCTAGTAATCAGATACTAATAAGCTGTGCTACGGCAGCCAACATAAATGTGGTGTCAGGATTGACAGCTGATAACTTAAGAACTGTAACAGGCACTGGATTGAATTCCATTGTAACAACTCAAAACATTACTAGCGCAACTTTCGGAGTAACTAATGGCAGCTAACACTACAAACCCAAATGGCAACACCGGGCTTAGTATAAATTTTCTTCCTAATTTTTATCAAACACCTGCTAACAAGAAATTTTTGCAAGCAACGCTTGATCAATTATACCAACCAGGTTCTGTATCAAAGGTTAATGGATATGTAGGAAAACAAAATGCCAAGGCTGCCACAGGTGCAGATGTTTATGTTACTGCGGTCGACGAAACTCGCCAGAACTATCAGTTAGATCCTTGTATAACAATCAAAGACAGCATTGGTAATACAACATTTTTTAAAGATTATATTGATTATATTAATCAAATATCTGTCTTTGGTGGCAACACTAAAAATCATGCTAGATTAAACAAACAAGAATTTTATTCTTGGGATCCTCATATGGACTGGGATAAATTTGTTAATTTTCAGAACTATTATTGGTTGCCTTACGGTCCTGAAACAATTAGAATTTACGGACAAGAAGCCGCAATTACTAGTACATATACTGTAACAGTTGAATCTGAATTAAGTAACAACGAGTTTTTGTTTACTCCTAACGGCTTTACAAGAAACCCAGTATTAACTTTGTACAGAGGTCATACATACATATTTGAAATTAACAGTACAGGCAATCCTTTTAGTATTAAAACAGCCCGTAGTACTGGTACAGCCGACCGTTATGAAATTAGTGGTATTGACAATTACGGTGTTGAGCAAGGATCTATAACATTTACAGTTCCATTAGATGCGCCAACATTATTATATTATCAAAGTGAAACTGATCTGCAACTTGGTGGTGCATTTGAGATTTTAGATATAACTGCTGATACATTTATTAATGTTACCAACGAATTATTAGGTAAAAAAACTTATAAACTTTCTAACGGTACTGCGTTAAGCAACGGAATGAAATTATCTTTTGGAGGTAATGTAACTCCGGCTATGTATGCCACAGGAGAATTTTATGTAGAAGGCGTTGGTACTGCTATTAAATTAGTACCTGCTAATTCTTTAGAAATTATTAATTTATATACACAAGAACAAACAGTTCCATTTGACAGCGACAAATTTGACAGCGAACCATTTAGTGATGCAACAGGCTTTGCAGGCCAAGCAGATTATTTTGTAATTAACAGAGCAAGTAACGATCTTAATAATTGGTCTAGATATAATCGTTGGTTTCACATTGATGTAATTAATGCAAGTTCTGCATTTAATAATAATATAGCTAGCATTAATCAAGATGCTAGAGCTATTCGTCCAATCATTGAATTTAACGCTAACTTAAAACTTTTTAATTTTGGTACTCAAGCAATACAAGATATTGATGTTATTGACGATTATACTACAGATGCGTTTTCTGTAATTGAAGGATCGTTCGGATATAACGTTGATGGAATTGCATTAACACAAGGACAGTACATTATTTTTACTGCTGATACAGATCCGTTAGTAAAAAATAAAATATTTAAAGTAGAATTTTTAGATTTTTTACATTTAAATTCTGGAAGTAAACAAATTCATTTAGTAGAAGTTGCAACTCCGTCAGCAGGTCAGACTGTAGTAATTAAGACTGGCGCACATAACCAAGGTAAATCATATTGGTTTAATGGAACTTCTTGGGTAATAGGTCAACAAAAAATTAAAATCAATCAACCTCCATTGTTTGATGTAGTTGATAGCAATGGTGTAAGTTTTGGCGACACTAGTGTTTATAACGGTTCTACATTTGTTGGAACAACTATTTTTTCTTATAAAACTGGTACTGGTGTAGCTGACGCTACACTAGGATTTCCTTTAAGTTATAGAAATATTAGCAACATTGGTGATATTGTTTTCAATTTTACAATAGCAACAGATACATTTCAATATAAAGAATCTACTTCACTTATTACTACTCAAGTCGAAGTTGGATATTTAGTAGGACAAGATTACGTAGGAAATACGGTTTATCTCAACGGCTGGCAAACATGTACAACACCGACAGTACAGGCGGCAGTTAGAATTTATAGTAATTCTAATTTAACTAATAATTTTAATATTGATATTTTTGATAATATTAATGAATTATCTGATTTAGTTGTAAGAGTATATGTTAATGGATATCGCATCGACCCATCTTTATGGTCTGTAGTAGATGCACCTAAATACAAACAAGTGGTATTTAAAACAGCAGTTTTGTCTTCAGATATTGTTACGATTAGAGCATTTTCTGCACAACCAATTAATACAAACGGATTCTATGAAATTCCAGTTAACCTACAAAATAATCCTCTTAACAATGTCATGGGAGATTTCACATTAGGAGAAGTTACTGACCACGTGTTGTCCATAGTGGATAATTTGGCTAGTAATTTTGTAGGAGCATTTCCAGGCCCTGGCAATTTAAGAGATTTAAGCAATGTCACACAGTATGGTACTAAATTTGTTCAGCATAGCGGCCCGTTAAGTCTTGCAATGTATCACATTACATCGGAAACAAATAATGTTGTCAGCAGTTTAGAACAAAGTCGAGATGACTATAACAGTTTTAAACGTAATTTTATAAAAACAGCAACTAATTTAGGTGTTGATGGCGATCCAGTAACGTTAGTTAATTTAATTTTGCAAAAACTAAATGCAAATAAACCAAATACTGCTCCTTATTATTTTAGTGATATGATTCCGTACGGAGCAGCCATTACTACAAATCTTACAGTTGTTGATTATAGAATAAAAACATATCCGTTAAGTAATAATTTTACATTATCTGAATTGTCTAACAAAGCAGTTGGAATATATCTTAATGGCATCCAACTAGTTTACGGCAGAGATTATACATTTAACAATCAATCAATGGTAGTAATTGATCCTAGTGTTGGTATGCATAATAATGATATAATTACTACAATTGAATATGATAGCACAGACGGATGTTTTGTTCCAGAAACACCGACTAAGCTAGGTATGTGGCCTGCATACGTTCCGCAAAAATATGTGGATACTACATTGGTTACTCCTCAAGCAATGATCCAAGGCCATGACGGAAGTCAAACATTGGCATACGGTGATTTTAGAGATGATTTAATTTTAGAATTAGAAAAACGTATTTTTAATAATATAAAAGTACCGTACGATGCAAATATTTTTGACATTTCAAAAATTATTCCTAGCTACAACAGATCTAATGACTATAGTCTTGCAGAATTTAATCAAGTATTGGCACCTAGTTTTTATAAATGGCTTGCACTAACCGGAAGAGATTTTACAAAGCCGCTAAGTTACGATATCAATAATTCATTTACTTACAACTATACAGAATCAGCGGCCCCTAACGGTTCGTCAGTTCCAGGGTATTGGAGAGGAATTTATCGTTGGTTGTTAGATACCGATCGTCCTAATCTATGTCCTTGGGAAATGTTAGGATTCAGCATAATGCCAAGTTGGTGGGTGGGCTTATACGGACCAGCGCCATACACTGGCGACAATCTTCCAATGTGGCAAGATATAAATGATGGCATGGTGCGTCAACCGGGAGTGCCGGCAGTACGTCTTAGCAATTATGCTAAACCATTTTTAATGGAACATATTCCAGTAGATAGTAATGGCAATTTATTAAGTCCACTGGAGTGCGGACTAGCAGTTGGACCTATTACACCAAACATTGATGGTAGTTTTATCTTCGGCGATGTGAGCCCAGTTGAAGGTGCTTGGAGAAGAAGCAGTCACTATTCGTACAGTGTTATTTTAGCTAGTATGCTACTAACACCTGCAAACACGTTTGGTGTATTATTAGATAGAAGCAGAATTAAACGAAACTTAGCTGGACAATTAATTTATAAAGACACTGGCCTAAGAGTAAGACCAGCTGATATTATATTGCCAAGCATTTATTCAAGCAAGACACGAATTCAAACAGCAGGCATTGCAAATTACGTAGTAAATCATATTTTAAATTTTATTTTTAGTAATAATGTAAGAGCTTACAACACATATCAGTCAGATTTGCAAACAATGGAAACTACTCTGTCTTACAGAGTTGGAGCATTTACTAGCCAATCACAATTTAATTTGTTATTAGATTCTAAAACTCCATTAAGTACAGGTAGTGTGTTTATACCACAAGAAAATTATCATGTAATTTTAAATAGTTCAAGCCCTGTTAAAAAACTTACATATAGTGGAGTTATTATCACTAAATTGCAAGAAGGATTTGAAATTAAAGGTTACAGCAATTCTCAACCTTATTTTACATACTATCCTTATTTGCAATCAGGTAGCGCAATTAATGTAGGCGGTATTAGCGATTCTTATTCAGAGTGGACGATTGATCAGCAATACACAACAGGTTCTATAATAAAATACGGAAATTCATATTACAGAGTTATTGCTACAACAACTGCTGGAAGTACATTTGATGTAACTAATTTTGCCGCATTAGAATCTTTGCCGATAGTCGGCGGCACCAACGCAATTTTAAGAACTATGTGGGATAGCACAGCCCCAATTACTGTTCCTTACGGTACAGAATTTAATTCTGTGCAAGAAGTAGTAGATTTTTTACAAGGGTATGGCGCATATCTAAAAGATCAAGGATTTGTTTTTAATTCCTTTAATCAGAAGTTAGGAACAGTATCTAACTGGGACACAAGTGTACAAGAGTTTATGTTCTGGACAACACAAAATTGGAGTGTTGGAGAAGATAAATGGGAAAATTGGTCTCCTGATTTAGAAGTTACTTATGGTAGCATAGTTCGTTACAATGGCGATTATTACAGTGCATTATATAATTTACAACCAAGCACTGAATTTGATTCAGAAAAATATAGTAAACTAAATGGTCTCAGTAATGTAGGCAACAGCGTAATTAGTCTAAGTCCTGGTGCAAACGGATTATCATTCACAACAAATTTAACAGTTGTTGATGATATTTCTAATCAATTTTATGAGTATGAAATTGTAAAAGTCGACGGAACACCGCTTGCTCCTTTATTTTTAGACAGTTACAGAGAAGGAAATACTGTAAGTTATAGTCCTAAAACTACTGATGGTATTTACGGTGCATCTTTTTATCTCATACAAAACGAGCAAATTATTACTATTGATAACACTACTATATTCAATGATGTTGTTTATAATCCTGAAAGCGGCTATAGACAAGAAAGAATTAAAGTGTCTGGGTATGTAAGTGTTGATTGGTATGGCGGATTAGATATTCCTGGATTTATATACGACCAGGCATCTATTCAATTATGGCAACCGTGGCAGTCTTATGCACTTGGCGACATAGTAAATTATCAAGGATATTATTATGCAGCCGACTCAGCATTGGCAGGCAGTCAAACATTTATAGCAACTGATTGGAAACAATTAGATACTAAACCACAGGCACAGATATTGCCTAACTGGACAAACATTGCAACACAATTCACAGATTTTTATAGTTTAGATGTTGATAGCTTTAGTACAGAACAACAAAAATTAGGCCAACATTTATTTGGATACCAGCAAAGACAGTATTTGAATAATATTATTCAAGACAATGTTAGCGAATTTAAATTTTATCAAGGAATGATTCGAGACAAAGGAACACAAAACGTATTGAATAGATTATTCGGTGTTCTTACTAATCTCGGAGAAGAAAGTTTAACATTCTATGAAGAATGGGCTGTACGTTTAGGTCAATACGGTGCTAGTAGAGCATTTGAAAACATTGAATTTATTTTAGATGAAGCAAAGTTTAGATTAAATCCTCAAGGTTTTCAATTAGGAAATACAATTGATCAAGGCCTTCTTAATACATTTATTATACAACAACTTCCAAGCAATGTGTATTTGCCACCAGTTGGATATAATTCAAAACCGTGGCCAATTCTAGCTAATTATTCTCCATTCTTAAGAGACGCTGGGTATGTAACTGCGACAGATGTGTTTTTAAGTTTAGGTTATTTGTCAGAGATTACAACTTATGACATTAGAACATTCACTGAGGGAGCATACATCTGGGTAGCGTTTGAAGGTCCAAGTTGGAATGTTTATAGATATACTGATATACATTTAAAGTTAACAAATATTAGCTTTGCTAAAGGAGTATTAACCCTTACAGCAGAAAATATAACAAACATTACAGTAGGATCATATATTGGTCTAGACCAAGTTTCTTTATTAAATGGTTTTTATCAAGTAACTAGTGTTACATTGAATACAATTACCGTTTCGGCTCCAAATATTACTGCGTTTCCGACGCCATTTACACAAACTAACGAATTAGTTGTGTATGCACTATTAAGTCAACGAACAAGTTCTATTAATACACTTGATACAGTTCTAACAAAAAAATTAAATCCAAGCGAATTAATTTGGACAGATGATAGAGGAGACGGCAAGTGGGCTGTATGGAAATATAATCCTGTTTATGCAAAAATAAATGTAAACAATTCGGCACCGCAGAATCAATTAAGATTCGGCCAATCTATTGCAATGAGCACAGACGGTACACTAGCCGCTGTTGGTACATCATTTGGCGAAGTTATTACATATGATAAAGTTGGAATTTCTCTAAACTGGACTCAGAGACAAGTAATTCAACCTCCATATATTGCTGCCAATGCTATTACATTGACAATTGGTACTACTACAATTAACAGTAGAATTGTTATAATGCCTACTGCGTCATCAAACATGGTAGGATCGTCTATTGCAGGAGAAGGAATACCTGCTAATACACAAATTACTTTTGTAACACCAGGCGTTAGTATTGCTATAAGTCAAGCCGCATTTTCATCTAATGTATATTCAACATATACAATTTCTAATAATCCTAATACAAGCAATACAGTAGCTTCGCAAATTTATATCAGTTCAGATGCTTCATGGTTAGCAACTAGCAGTCCGTTAGCAGGGTATGCTGTAACTAATTACCTTGGTACATATAATTCTGCAAACGTATACGGCCCTGGCATAATTGTATCTATTGGAAATAGTATTAGTAATATTGCATATTACCAAGCATTATCAGTGGTTCCAGTTTCATCAAACCCATCGAGTCATCCAGCATACTGGAAACCAGTATACTATGTTCCGGTTAATAATTTTGGAACATGGGATCCTACAGTTACATATCCAGCTAATACATTGATAGTTTATGAAAGCAATGTTTACCAAGCAACTACTAAAGTTTATGGTAAAGTAACAATACCAGTTACTAATACTACCACTGGAAGTTATCTTCTAACAACTGCTGATACATCTGTACTTGCACCTAATTACGAAATTGTTTTTTCTGGAACAACGTTTGGCGGAGTAACAGCAGGCGAAATATATTATGTAGGTAATATTGTTAGTTCAACACAGTTTACAATTACCGCAGTACCTAGTTCGACAAACTACGTACCCATAACAACTGCATCCGGCGTAATGTATGTAACACAACAAGCACAGTTAACCCCAGATAGCGGAAACGGACAATGGACATTGGTGTCAAATCAAGCAGGACAGCAAGGACAAGGTGTTGTTAGTCTTTATGAAAAAGACAAGAATAACATTTATCAATTAGTAGATACTATTGTTAGCCCTGCTGTGTTTAGCAATGATATAAGTTCAAATGAATATTTTGGATCAAGTGTGGCTTTTGGCACCAACGAACTATTCATCGGTGCTCCAGGTTCCAACGCAGTTTACAACTTAATATATAACACTGTGATACAAGCAAGTTCTGCTTATAACCCAGTGGGAAGTATAAATTCTACATTAACAGTAACTAGTACAACTGGAATTCGTGCTGGAATGTACGTGATTGGTACAGGATTTACTAGCGGTCAAATTGTGGAATCGGTAATAAATTCTACTACTTTATTGTTAAGCGGTTCACCTGATAGTGCTCCTTCAGGTATTATAAAATTTGCAGTAGTTGGATGGGCATATAAATTATCTTCTACAATTACAGCACCATCTGATGCTTATACAAATTTTGGTACAGAAGTAAAATTAAGCGGTGATAGTTCAACACTTGCGGTGTCTGGATTATACACATCCGGCACAACTACAGTTGCAAAAATTAATGTATATAAGAATTTAGTTCTAAACACTATTGATAATTTTACTGGTTTTTCTATCACATCTGTTGATTTTGATTTATCTTATGATGGAACTTATTTCGTAGTTGGTAGTAGCGAAGCAAGTACTAGTATTCACGGACAAGGAACCGTTACTGTATATACATATGATTCTACAACAGGATCTTATAATACAATTACACCTGAAAGTTTAATTCCTCATCAACCAGAAACAAATGGACAGTTTGGTGCTAAAGTGTCGTTTATGAATGATAGCGATACTATAGTTGTTTATAGTCTATATGGTGATTCTTTAATTACAACAACGTTCGACAACAATTCGACAACGTTTGACAAAGACTCAACAGCGTTTTCAGTGAATCAATCAAATGCAGGTCGTGTGGATGTTTACGATCGATATGCTACTTCTTGGGTATTCAGTGAATCGTTATCTAAATCAAATCCTGTTGTAAAAGCTGGAGCATTTATACCAGGTAATCGATATGCTATTCTTTCAATAGGCAATACAGATTTTACATCAATTGGTGCTAGTTTAAATGAAGTTGGTGTCGAGTTTGTTGCAACAGGCTCAGGCACAGGTACTGGAACTGCGGCAATACCTAGCGGAGAATCTGTAATAGCAGACGGATACGGTACAGGTATTGCCGTAGGAAATAATAATATTTTAATTGGTGCTCCAGAAGCAATTGATAGGGGGTTAGTATCTGGTATAGTTTATGATTATACTAAGCCTGTTGGATCTTTCACTTGGAGCATGATCCAAACAGAAATTGATAAACCTGATGTTAAGAAACTTAAAAAAGCATTCTTGTACAATAAAGATAGCGGAGAATTACTAACTTATGTAGATGTAATAGATCCTGCTCAAGGAAAAATAGCAGGCCCTGCCGAGGAAGAAATAAAGTATAAAGCATTTTATGATCCTGCAACATATACTGTGGGAGATGCTACTGTTAATGTCAATAGCGGCACAGCATGGAACGCAAATCAAGTTGGAACATTGTGGTGGGATTTAAGAACTGCTAAATTTTTAAATGTTTATGAAAATGATCCTGTTTATAGAAACACAAACTGGAACACCTTAGCTAAAGGCGCAAGCATTGATATTTACGAATGGGTATCTTATAATCAATTACCTGCTGTGTGGGATAGTTTGGCCGACACTCCTACAGGTAATGCTGCCGGCATAAGTGGAACAAGTTTATACGGAAATACAGCATATACAGTTGTACAAAAATATAATACAGTTACCCAGTCATTTAAAAATACATATTATTTCTGGGTTAAAAACAAGAAATTTATTCCAAATGTGCCGGGAAGAAATTTAGCGGCAGCGGATGTTGCAAATCTAATTGCTAATCCACGAGGTAGTGGTTATACATACCTTGCATTAACAGGACTTGATAGCTTTAGTTTAGTAAATGCAAAACAGTTTTTACATGAAACACAAGTTGTGTTAAGTGTAGAATACTGGTTAATCGACAAGACAGATCAAAATGTTCATAGTCATTGGAAAATTATTAGCGAAGATCCAACAACTTATATTCCACCAGCAATTGAAGCAAAATGGATTGATAGTTTATGCGGATCAGATTTTGCAGGTAGGGTAGTTCCAGATCCTAAACTTCCTCCAAAATTACGCTACGGTATTGAAAATCGTCCTCGACAAGGAATGTTTGTTAATAGATTTGAAGCGTTAAAAGAATTTATAGATTTAACAAATCAAGTGTTATTGCAAAATCAAATCGTTGAAAATATTAATATGGATTCGTTAAACAGTTACGATCCTGTTCCTAATGAAATACTAGGATTATATGATACAACTTTTGATACTGATGCAGAATTAGTGTATGCTAATGTTGGAAACTTTGCAATGCCAACATTAACTCTAGTAGATCCATCGACTACTAACGGTAAAATTGCCCAAGTTATTATTCAATCTTCTGGTAAAGGATATCTAGTTGCGCCATATGTTGAGGTAATTGGTTCTGGTACAGGTGCAGTAATTAAAACAATTATTAATTCTAAAGGACAAATTACTGGAGTTGATATTGAATCTGCTGGAGAAGGTTACGACAGCAATACTGTATTTGTTGTAAGAAGTTATTCTGCGTTAGTTAAAAATGATAGCCAATCGGAAGGTAACTGGAGTATATATTCTTACGATCCTACTACTAAGATTTGGTCTAGAATAATAACTCAAGCATATGATGTGAGAAAATTCTGGAATTATGCAGACTGGTATTCTACCGGATTTAGTCAGTTTACAGCGGCAGATTTTTCAGTTGCTACAATAGTTGATTTAAATTCAATATCAGTATCAATCGGCGAAATAGTTAAAGTAAGAACAGTTAACAGCGGAGGCTGGTTGTTACTAGAAAAATATGCAAACTCTACATCAGTCGACTGGACACAATCATACAGTGTCATTGGTATACAAAACGGTACAATACAATTAAGTTCTTCATTATACCAAACTACTGGAACTCAACTAGGTTTCGATAATAGCACTTTTGATACAGAGGGATATGACCAATATGCGGCTGCTGAATTAAGAATAATATTAACTAGTTTAAAGAATGATATTTTTGTAAACACATTAACCGGTTCATATTTGAAATTATTCTTTAATAGTGTAAGATATGCGCACAGCGAACAACCATATGTAGATTGGATATTCAAAACTAGTTTTGTTAAAGCTCAACACAATGTTGGCGGATTAGATCAGCCAGTAACATATCGTCCTGACAATCTAAGTAATTTTGAAGATTTCGTCAACGAAGTTAAACCATACAGAACTAATGTTCGAGAATACATCGATGATTATACTGGTACAGATCTTGCACAGTTGCCTATCACTGACTTTGATTTGCAACCAATATACGAAAATGGAAGTATAACAACTATCAATGCGTATGTATCTTCTGGAAGTATAACAACAGGCGATGCTAACATTCAAAACTACCCATGGAAATTCTGGGAAGAGAATGTTGGGTTTAATATAACAGACATAATTTTAACTAACGCAGGGTCTAATTATGTAACAGAACCACAAGTTGTTATTACCAGTGATAGTGGCTCTGGCGCAACTGCGCGAGCATTCATTACTAATGGTACAGTAGGAAGAATTGTGTTGCTAACTCCTGGAAGTGGATATTTGTCTGCTCCTACGATTACTATTGATGGCGGTCTTGCTCTAGGCGGCACGGCTGCTACAGCATCGGCAATTATTGGCAACGGACTAATTCGTTCAATGCAGATGGGTATTAAATTTGATAGGGTTGATCAGTCATATTATATTACTCAATTGCAAAAAACTGAAAAATTTACTGGCTCTGGATCTAGAGTGCAGTTTCCATTGATATGGGGCCCAGATGTAAGAATTGGACAAAGTACAGTTACCGTTAATGGCATTCCTGCTCTAAGAGACGGATATGTATTAAACATTGTTTCATCAAAAGCTAATGGATATACACAATATTCTGGCACAATTACATTTGTTACAGCACCTGCAAACAAGAGTAGTATTGTAGTAACATACAACATTGACGAATCACTGTTGTCTGCAAATGACCGAATCCAGTATTTTTACAATCCAACATCTGGAATGTTAGGCAAAGACTTGTCTCAGCTAATGACTGGAATCGATTACGGTGGTGTAATAGTCGATGGACTTGGATTCCAAGTAGCATTAGGTTGGGATAGCTTGCCTTATTATTCAGACACATGGGATGAATATGATGACAACTACACAGATTATAAAGTTGTAGCAGGCGCAAACGAACATGCATTTACTTTACCATATGTTCCATCAGCAAACACACTATTGAACATTTATAAAGTAGAAGCGGGTATTGCAAATCCTGTAAAAATAGACGCATTAGATTTTAATGGAACCTCGTCAGCAACTAATAAAAATGCTATTATGGTAACACCAGTAGCAGACGGTATTTCAGCAACAGTTACATTACCTAATACATATACTGTTAATTCTGGCGATACGTTTATCATCAGACAAAGCACTAGCGATGGATCTATTGCACCGCAATCAAAAGATTATGATACATCATTAGATGGCGGCAATTTCTTAAGTGGTGTATATGCTACAGCTACTGGATTATTAGCCGATGATATTATTGTAGACGGCGATGATTTAGTTACTCCAACCACAAGCGGAGCACCAGAAGAAGTAGTTCCAGGTCAAGTTGTTGATACTGTGGCTATTAAAGTTTTTGATAAGCCTGGCGCAGGATCAGCTTCTGTTAAAGTTGACAACTATGTAGCAAACGGTTCTTCTACAGCATTTGCATTGACTCAGCAACCTAATAGTACTGGAGCAGTTATAGTTAAGGTTGACGGAAATATTAAAACTCTTAAAACAGACTATATTGTCAACTACGAAAAAGCAGAAGTTGTATTCAACACCACACCAACAATTGGTTCAGAAATTAGTTTGTTTAGCATTGGATTTAGTGGTGCAAACATTTTAGATATTGATTACTTTGTAGGAGATGGCAACACTGTTGAGTTTATTACAAATACAACTTGGCAAACTCCTACAACCAGTTTAATCTATGTTGATGGTGTAGTTGCAAATGCAACGTTGTTTAAAACTGATAACACTTATGCATTACCTAACGCAATAGGAATAAGATTTGGCACAGCACCGATGTTTGGCAGTGTAATTAATTATATTATTGTTTCTGGATCATCGCAAACATTTGCAATTACTAAAGTAGAAACTATAGCAACTAATGGTAATCTAACTTATACATTACAAAATACAATTGGTAATGCATTGCCTAACGAATCTAACATGATTGTTCGTGTAGATCAAAGTATACTTACTGGCCCTAGCAATAGTTATTTTACTATCGGTAGTAATAGATTAAACTATACAATTGACTCGGTAAAATTTGTTCCTTATTCTGTTCCTATTACTAATATTGCAGTTTTAGTAGGAGATACTATATTAGAACAAGGAAAAGATTATATAGTTGATCTTAGTGGTATTACTGTTAAAATTAATAAATCAATTTATACACAATACTCTGGACAAAAATTAATTGTTAGTATAACATCTGGCGAGACATATTTCTATAATCCATCTTCTAATACTATTACTTTTACTCACTCGTATGATAATACTCATTTGGTACAAGTTATTAGTTCTTATCAGCACGATTCATTAGATATAGAACGCACTGATGTTAATGTATCTACTACAGCAACATTAACACCAAACACACCACAGTTTTATTCTTACCAAGCATTAACTGGTGGGTTGATAGGATTAGATAGATCTGTTATTTCAGATGATTATGTATGGCTAGTAAAAAATTCAACATTGCTTGTGCCCGGCATTGATTATAAAGTAAACGATGACCATCAAAGCATTACAATGGCAACAGACTTGGTATTAAATGACCAAATGACTGTGATTACATTTGGAAGTATTATTTTAACATCCGGCATTGCGTATATGCAATTTAAAGACATGTTGAATCGTGTTTCATATAAACGTTTAAGTTTATCAAAACGCACAACATTAGCACAAGATTTGCATTGGAATGACGTTAGTATTGTAGTTGAAGATGCTAGTAAATTTGATGTACCAAACCCAGCTTCTAATAAACCTGGTGTTTTGGAAATTCGCGGCGAACGTATCGAATACTTCCAGATATCTGGAAATACATTAAGCCAATTGAGACGTGGTACACTAGGCACCGGAGTTAATAAGGTAGTTACTGCTGGCACATACGTTCAAGACATTGGTACTTCAGAAACTATTCCGTACAATGATACTCAAGTTATTGAACAAATAACAAGCGACGGTACTAACATAGTTGATTTACCGTTCGTACCAAATTCAGTAAATGATATCGAAGTGTTCGTAGGCGGCTACAATGATGGAGCCGAGTGGGCCAGCGGTGTAACTTACTCTGTAGGTACAATAATAACTGTAGGAAGTTACACTTATAGATGTATTTCTAATCATATTAGTGGCGCAACATTCTTTAGTCCAGTTACAACTGTAACTATTAATGGAAATATTGTTACTACAGTTAACACAAACATAGCTTCTAGCGTAGTTTGGAAATTCTTTATAGGAAATATTCGTTTAAAGAAAACAGGGTATACTGTGTTTAACATAAACAACGCACCGTACAGTCCAGCAGGTGATGTAACGTTTGCTCCAGATTTTTCAGTTGATGGAACAACAGCTAAGGTAACATTAACTAATTTGTTAACAGAAGGCACACAAATAACTGTAATTAAAAATACTGGTACAGCATGGGATAGCTCTATAGATATTCTATACGATACTGGAATTATTGCTGAATTTTTAAGAGCAGAACCAGGCATTTGGTATTCAGCATACGAGCAAACAAGCACAAGTGGATCGACTACAATAGACAGCGTAGATCTTACATTTGATGGCGATAATTTAACATTCGATCAAGGAACAACATAAAATGACACAACAAATTATTAATGTCGGCACACATGTAGGAGATCATACAGGTGATACGTTGCGTACAGCTGGACAAAAAATAAATGCAAATTTTTCTGAAATTTACGGAACTATAGCTACTTCTTCTTTACCTAACCAAACCGGCAATGCAGGTTATGCGTTGTTCACTAATGGCACATCTTTGGTTTGGCAACCAGTTACTGTAACCAATGGTGTGGTTACGACAGGGTCGTACGTTAATCCAGTATGGATTAATAGTTTAAGTTATACAAAACTTACTAGTGTACCAATTGCATCATCGACTACTGCTGGTATTGCATCGGTAGACGGTACAACAATTACAAGCAGTAATGGAGTTTTAACTTCTCATTATTCATTGCCGACAGCAACTACTAGTATACTTGGTGGAGTTAAAGTTGACGGTACTACTATTACAATTAATAATGGAATTATAAGTGGCGCAAATACATATTCATTGCCAACAGCAACTACTAGTGTCCTTGGTGGAGTAAAAGTTGATGGTACTACTATTACAATTAATAATGGAATTATAAGTGGCGCAAATACATATTCATTGCCAACAGCAACTACTAGTATATTAGGTGGCGTCAAAATTGACGGCACCACAATTTCAATAAATGGTAGCGGAATAATATCAGCGGCACCTGGTGCTTATTCGTTGCCGACAGCAACTACTAGTATATTAGGTGGAGTAAAAGTTGACGGGTCGAGTATTATAATCAATGGTAGCGGTGTAATTAGTGCTCCAGCTACAATTTATACACTACCAACAGCAACTACTACTGTGTTAGGAGGAGTAAAAGTTGACGGTAGTACAATTTCAATTAATGCTGGAGTTATTACTGCTAACTATACAAATTATTCATTGCCAACTGCATCAACTAGCATATTAGGCGGTGTTAAAGTTGACGGAACATCTGTTACTATTAATAATGGAGTTATTACTGCTACTCCTTATTCACTACCAACAGCAACCACTAGTGTCCTCGGTGGAGTCAAAGTTGACGGAACTACAATTTCGATTAACGGTGGAATGATTACTGCTAATTATGTTCCTTATTCGTTACCACTAGCCGGAACAGGCGGTTCAGGATTATTGGGCGGTGTTAAAGTTGACGGAACTTCTATTACTATTAATACAAGTAATGGTGTTATTAGTTCAGTCAGCACATATTCTTTACCATCTGCAACTACATCAACGTTAGGTGGAGTTATTATTCCAGCAGTTGGTACTAGTGGTATTAATAATACTAGTGGAACTATCGGACTAGCAACTGCAAGTAACACCCAATTAGGTGGAGTTAAAGTTGACGGGTCTAGTGTTATCATCAACAATGGAACAATTAGTGTTCCAATTGCCGCAACAGTAGGAGCCAACAGCGGTATTGCTACATTAGATAGTACTGGGCATTTAACATCTTCACAAATTCCTACAAGTTTAGCCGGCGCAGTTATTTTTAAAGGTACATGGAACGCAAATACTAATACACCTACATTAACAAACGGTTCTGGAACAGCAGGTTGGGAATATGCAGTGTCAACTGGAGGTACAGCATTAGGGTATACTTTTAATGCAGGCGATTATGTAATTTATAACGGAACTACATGGCAACAAATTCCTGGATCAGGAACAGCGGCTTCTGCTGGCACGTTAACTGGAACAACCTTAGCAAGTAATGTAATTAATAGTAGTTTGACTAGTGTTGGCACACTGACTAATCTAACTGTAACTAATACTATTACAGGTAGTATTACTGGTAATGCCGCTACAGTAACTAGTATCAGTGGAAATACATTAACAAGCACACAAGTTACTAACGCATTAGGATTTACACCGTTACAGTCAAGCAGTTTAAGTGTAACTACTGCCGCGGCTAGCGGTGCAGGTAGTTTAAGTTATGCAACCGGAGTGTTTACATTTACCCCAGCTGCCACTTATAATCTTCCTACAGCAACTAATCAAATATTAGGCGGAGTAAAAGTTGATGGTACTACTATTACAATTAATAATGGTATTATTACTTCTCCATACACATATACATTGCCAACTGCAACAACATCAATATTAGGTGGTGTTAAAGTTGATGGATCTACAATTACAATTAACAACGGAGTTATCAGTTCAACAGGTGGATCTGGAAGTTATAGTCTACCAACAGCGACTACTAGCATACTAGGTGGCGTTAAAATTGATGGTACTACTATTACAATTAATAATGGTGTTATAACTTCTCCGTACACATATACATTACCGCAAGCAACAACATCAGTGTTGGGCGGTGTTAAAGTCGATGGTACTACTATTACTAGCAGTAGTGGCACCATTAGTACAGTTGCTAATACTCGTAATACTGTTTCAGCAACTACAGTTTCATTATCAAATCAATCAAGTGCTACAGCAACAGTTACTATAGGTAAAGGATATGTTTTATATAGTATTCAAGTTAGTGCCGGAGCATGGGTAACATTGTATACTAGTTCAACAGCTCAAAGTAATGATAATAGCAGAAGCATTACTACTGATCCTACACCAGGAAGCGGTGTAGTAGCAGAAGCAATAACAACTGTAGCAACTACAACTTATTTTAGTCCAGCAGTGTTTGGATACAACAATGATGTTTCTGTATCAGCAAACGCTTATTTAAAAATTTACAATAATAGCGGCAGTTCAGCGGCAATTACTGTAACACTAACTTACTTAAGATTAGAATAATATGAACTTAACTCCAACTGTCGCGTTATCAAATAGTACTCTAACTATACCTGCCGGAGCATCTGTTGCTCCAGTAAATCTTGGAAACGTAATTAATTTCAGCATAATGCTCCGCAGGCCAATGTCTATTACTGAATATGCAGATGGTGTAATTGCTGGTACAAATAAAATTTTGTCTTATGTTGATTTTTGTAATCAATTTAATTCATTAGATACTGACATATCACTCATATCTGATTTTGCTACGGCAACTGGTTTTACTATTGTAGATAGCCATGCACCAAGTGCTACTATAAAATTAAGTGGAACAGTTTCACAAATTAATTCTGCATTTGGTATTACACTGAATACTGTTACAATAGCCGACAGATCATACATGAGTTACGATGGCACAATGCATATTCCTAGTGTGTTAGATACTGTTATTGAATATGTGTTAGGACTTGATTTATCTGTTACTATTAGTCGAGAAGCAGTTCCTTATGATGGCAGTATATCACAAACTGCGGTGAGTCTTACTCCACCACAAGTTGCTACTGCTTACAATTTTCCTGCCGGTGACGGATATGGTGTTTGTGTTGGAATTATGGAATGGGGAGGAGGTTGGACAACTAGTAATTTAACATCAAGTTTTTCTCCATTAGGGTTATCTAATCCAACAATTACAAGTGTATTAACTGACGGCGGAACTAATAACCCAGGCGACAATAACGGATCCCCTGAAGTTATGTTAGATATTTACTGCGCCGCCGGAGTAGCACCAAAAGCTAGATATGTTACTTATTTTGGTTATGGTGCAGGATCTAGTAGCCCTACAGCTGGGTCTAATTGGTATAATAATTTCAATACAGCAATTCACGATACTACTAACAGCCCTAGTGTTCTTAGTACAAGTTGGGGTGCTGGAGAAACATCTTATTGGAATTCAACTTACGTCAGTGCTACTGATAATGTTTTAGCACAAGCAGTAACATTGGGCATAACAATTTTAGTATCAAGCGGCGATAGTGGCTCAACATGGGGCCAATCTACTACAGAAGTTTTGTATCCATCGTCGAGCAGATACGTAACAGCGTGTGGCGGAACATCGTTACAACTTTCTGGAAGTTCTAGATCTACAGAAGTTGCCTGGACTGATTCAGGCGGCGGACTGAGCACGTATCAATCGATACAGTCTTGGCAATCTGGATTAACTTATACTACATATTCAACCGGGGGTGTTAGTGGATCTGCTACTACATTGACCGTTAGGGGTGTTCCGGACATTGCTGGAAATGCAGATCCTAACACAGGTTATACATTTAATTGGGGAAATTCTAATACAAGAAGTCAATATGGCGGCACTAGCGCAGTTTGTCCATTGATGGCTGGAATGGTTGCCCGTCTTAATCAACTTACTGGTAACAGATTAGGGTTTGCTAATACGTTCTTCTATGCCAATCCGTCTGCTTTTACTGATATTACTTCAGGGGAAAATGCAGTTTATGTAAATGGTTACAAGACTACTAGCGGATGGGATGCAGTCACTGGTTTAGGTGTTCCGATAGGTACTACATTGTACAAACTAATGCATACAGGATCTACTTTTCCTAAGCAAAATTTTGGTTTTAGGGGTACAGGACCTACTTATCCAAGGATCACTCAGGGTGCAAGAACGGATTAAACTATCAGATAATGACACAGCATAAATATAAGATAAAGAGAGTTAACTATGCAGACTAAAGACCAAACAGGAATCCACATAGAAGGGCATATTAAAATATATGACCCTGTTTCCCAAGAAGTTTATATTAATAAACGTAACGCAATCCATTATGAAAATATTAGTATGGCACTAGCGGAAAGTCTTGCTGACAGCGGCAACGGATTTGTGTATCAAATGGCGTTTGGTAACGGTGGAACTAGCATAGATCCAACAGGAATTATTACATACCTCACACCAAACACATCGGGAACTAATGCTAGTTTGTATAATCAAACTTATGTTAAAGTAGTTAATCAAAATTCTAGCAACAATTTAGACCCAACTAGAAATTTTATCGAAACACGACATACTACTGGTACTAACTATACCGACTTATTCGTCACATGTTTGTTAGATTACGGCGAGCCAAGCGGACAAAATGCATACGATGTTGAAAGCAACGGACAAAGTGCGTATGTTTTCGATGAATTAGGATTAACAAGTTATAGTGCAACAGGACAAAGTTTGTTATTAACCCATGTTATCTTTCACCCGGTACTAAAAAGTTTAAACAGACTAATTCAAATTGATTATACAGTACGTATACAATCGTTAACTGGCCTAGTGTCAGTATAAGGAGCAGAACTAAATGTCTTATACTGTTACATTTACTGAATCAAATAATCCTGATAAACAACCTATCGTTGTTCAAGACGGCACTATAGATAGCACGACTAGTTTACAATTTGTAGGAAAGAATTATACAGGCTACGGATCGGTTATTGCAAATGATTTTTTACATTTATTAGAAAATTTTGCTAATAATACAGCTCCAGCTAATCCTGTACAAGGCCAACTGTGGTTTGACACTTCAGCTAATATTAATTTACTTTATGTATACGATGGAACAACTTGGAATCCAGTTGGAAGTCTTAAAAAAGCCGGAACAGCACCGAGTTCTGCATTAGCCGGTGACTTGTGGGTTGACACAACAAACAATCAATTATATTTGTATTCTGGAAGTAGTTTTGTTTTAATTGGACCTCAATTTAGTTCAGGATTGCAAACAGGACCAATTGTAGAAACTATCGTTGATACAAATAATATTGCACACAATGTAACAACTATTTACGGAAGTAGCAGTAGTGACACAACTACTAGTTACAGACTTGCAATTATAAGTAAAGATGCTTTTACGCCAAAAGCAAATATTAATGGTTTTACTTCTATCAATGAAGGATTTAATCTAAGTAGCATTGATTCAAATAATTCTTCTAGCTTAACTAGATACTGGGGTACTGCTCAACAAGCAGATGCATTATTAGTAGGAACAACTACTGTAGCAGCCGCAAACTTTTTACGCGGTGATACAACTACTGTTGCAAATTATCCGATTAACGTAAGAAATGATGGCGGTATTACCTTAGGCGCTGGCTTAGGATTTAATATTGGCGTTAACGGAAATAATACTGTTTTATATTCTAAAAGTAGCGGAAATGCTATAGAATTTGCAACAAATAATGCAGGTACAGTAGTAACTTCTATGCATCTTAATGCTAATTCTAGACTAGGTATTGGAGCAAGCAACACTAATCCACAATCTACACTAGATGTAATTGGTGGAACTACTATTAAAGACGATCCTAGTACGCAGTCGATAGCATGGACTAGCAATACTGCTGTAACATTGAACACTTATATTACTTCTAATAATTATTACTATCGGGTTACAGTAGCAGGAACAACAGGAACAACGTCGCCTAATTTTACTAGTGGTACAGCCGTTGACGGTACAGCTACGTTACAATTTGTAGGTGCAGTACCTTCCGCCCCAGTCCCAGGTCGTTTGATAATTACAGGTACAACAGACGTAACTACAACTAGTGGTAGCCCATTTGATCCAGGTGGAGCAAGTATACAAACCCAAGGCGGCCTATCTGCGGCATTGAGTGCTAGTATTGGAACTACATTAACAGTTGGTGGAACTACTACAGGAACATCTGGCGCAATAAATGTAGGCGCAGATCTTAATTCTGTGTCTATATTGCCAAGTGCTAATGGAGTATATGACATTGGTAGTAGCTCACATACATTTAGAAACGTGTATGCTAATACGTTTACTGGAAATTTTAACGGAACATTCACTGGTTCGTTGACAGGTAGTATATCTGGAGCAGCCGCTAAACTTCAATCAGCAACAACATTTCAGATAACAGGAGACGTTACTAGCCCTGGATACGAATTTAATGGTCAAGTTGCTAGCGGAACTATCAGTTTTAATACAACTATTAACCAAACTCTTATTACAAGTAAATCTGCCGCAACAGATTCGTCATTAACTGACCAATTTTTAGTTTATCAAAGCGGTTCAGGTCTTGTAAAAATGTCGAAAGCGGTGTTGTTCAACCATGTGGCTACAGTGCCAATCGGCGCAATATTTCCATTTGCTGGAACAGGATCTAATATACCAGCTGGTTACTTGTTATGTGACGGTAGTGAAGTTCTTATATCGTCATATCCAGGGTTGTTTGCAGTATTGCAATATACTTATAAGGCATCTTCACAGTTGCAAGGTCTAAGTACATTTGCATTGCCGGATCTAAGAGGTCGTTTCCCACTTGGTCCAGATAATATGGGCAATGGTCTTACAGTGCCAGCAGGTGACGGCTCTGGTGTACAAATTTCGGCAGGTGGTGGAACAGCAAATCGCGTGTCATCTGTCACTGCTGATTTAGTAGGTGCAAGTTCTGGTACACAAAATGTTACATTGGCAACTACTAATTTACCAGATCACAAACACAGCCTTAATGATGGCAACGCTCAATATTACGCCGTTGGATCCCCAGCGGCCGCATCAGATGCAAACGCAACAGTCGGCCAAGGTTTAACCGTTCAGGATCAAATAGGTCAAGGGTACGGACTTAGCAATAGTGGAAGTATTATTGGTGCAACAAATCCGCCAACACCAATTTCAATAATGAATCCTTACTTAACTATTAACTACATAATTTTCACTGGTGTTATATAATGAGTTATACTATAAATTTAACTGACGGAGCCGTTCTAACACAAATAGTTGACGGTACTATAGATCAAACATCTACAGATTTGACTCTAATAGGAAAGAATGCAACTGGATATGGACTATATGTTAACGATAACTTTGTTCATATGTTGGAAAATTTTGCTAATACTACTCAACCAGCTAATCCTTTAACAGGTCAGCTATGGTTTGATACAACACAAAATCGATTAAAGGTATATAATGGAAGCCAGTTTGTTGTTAGCGGAGGTACGTTAACTGCACCAACTGCTCCTAGTAGTTTAACTACAGGAGATATGTGGATTAATACAGCAACATCTCAATTATATTTTAATGATGGTGTGTCGAATGTATTAGCTGGTCCGATCTACACTAGTACTCAAGGCCAAAGTGGATTTATTGTAGAAGATATACTTGATACTAATAACATAAATCACACCATTGTGTATTTGTATGTGTCTAATAGCTTGATAGGAATCTTTAGTAAATCAGCATTTACACCAGCAAGCTCTATTACAGGGTTTTCTGGAAACATCGGCATTGGTTTTAATGTAGGAAATTTAACAGGTACGCAGTTTAATGTTCCTGTATTAACTGCAACACAGTTGTTAAGTGCTGAAGGAATAACATATACAGCAGATCAGTTAGTACAAATAACAGGCGATCAAGTTATTACTGGAACATTAACATTACAGGATTCTACTCCTTTAATTTTAGGATCTAATAGTAATAATGAGATAGATATAAGCACACTATTATTTCAAATTAAATCAAATTCTCCAAATCAGAATTTTGAAATATCTACACTAGCAGGGTCAACACAGTTTCCTGCGTTGTTTATAAATGCTAGTAGCAAGTATGTTGGTATTTTTAATGGAAATCCTCAGTACGGATTAGACGTTACGGGTACTATTAATGCTACTGGAAATGCAATTTTAGGCGGTGCAATAACAGCAGGCGGCACTATTTCAGGAACCGCTTTAAAAATAACAACATCTGCGACTCCAGCAACTAGTTCTAGCACAGGTGTTACCGGGCAAATTGAATGGGATTCGAGCTATGTTTATGTATGTGTTGCAACTAACACCTGGAAACGTGCGGCTTTAAGCACATGGTAATAAGCACCAAAATAATGATAAATACTCAAGAATAAGGAAACAGGAGCAATGGCATATACAATTAATCACTACAATGGTACTCTGCTTACAACTATATCAGATGGTACCGTCGATACGTCTACGGATCTTACATTAGTTGGTAAAAACTACGCAGGATACGGGCAAATTCAAAATGATAATTTTGTATGGTTGCTTGAAAACTTTGCAAGTTCGCAACAACCAGCTAGCCCATTAAAGGGACAAATTTGGTTTGACAGCGGCAATAGTAAGTTAAAATTCTGGGACGGCACACAATTCCGTACTACAGGTGGTGCTGAAATCGGCGCAACTGCTCCTAGCGGACTTACAATTGGCGACTTTTGGTTCGATACAACTACTAGTCAGTTGTTTGCGTGGCAAGGCACAGGGTTCACACTAATCGGACCACAGGCTGTAGCTGGATCTAGCACAACAGAAATGTTAAGTACCAGCGTTAAAGACAACGTTGGCGGCAGTCACACTATTATCGAAGCAATCGATAACGGACAAGTTATCTTTATTATTAGTCCAGATTCTGCATTTACATTAGACAATACTGCAAATGCTATTACTGGTTTTACTACAATTCAACAAGGTGTAACATTATGTTATACTAATAATAATAGTACACCAGGAGTCACAACTAGTGCTCACAGATTCTGGGGAACAGCAACTAACGCTGACCAATTAGGTGGTTTGGCTGCAAATCAATATGTTCAAACAGGTAGTGCGGCATTTAGTACTGTAGTTAATTTTTCTGACGTAGGATACACTGTTGGTAGTCCAGTTGCTCGTTTGCGTGTGTTTAACAACAATGCAACTCCAACAATCCAGAATGAAAGTAACAATACTATCGTTTTCCAAACAACTGTTTCTTCAGCAACAGTGACTCCTTTGCAGTTAGTAGGCACCGATGTATTGCCAGGAGCAACTGCAACAAGTCAATTAGGTAATTCTAATTACCAATGGACTACAGTTTGGGGAGCTAACTTTTCAGGTAATGCCGCATCAGCAACTGGTTTGGCATTTAATAGTGCAGTAGCAACTCCTAGTAGTGCAACAAGTCCTAATACTGTAGTAGTTAGAGATAACAGCGGAAATATTAATGCCGCAATTTTTAATGGTGCAAGTACAACAAGTTATTACGCTGACTTGGCAGAAAAATATTTGCCTGATGCAGTGTACGAGCCAGGAACAGTAATGGCAGTAGGCGGTGAGAAAGAAGTAAGAGCCTGCGGTGCAAACGATATGGCTATTGGCGTTATAAGTACTAACCCAGCATACATGATGAACAGCGAATTAAAAGGCGGTGTTTATGTTGCACTAAAAGGTCGTGTACCAGTTAAAATATATGGCGGTTGTAGTAAAGGTGATCGCATTGTACCATATGGTGCAGGTTGGGGTCAATCAGACAACAACGCACCTGGAGATGGCTATCCAATTTTTGCTATTGCATTAGAGGATTGTAATAATACAGCCGTTACGCTTGTAGAATGTGTGATACTTTAAGAAGTAAAGGATAAAAAATGGCTGGACAAGGCACCACGATACTCGCAAGTGATTTTAATGCGATTCAATCAATTATTGCTAACGTTTTAGGTACAGGATCTGGATCTACCGGATATGGTCAACCTGTAACAAGCAGTCAAGTAACTGTTGGCGGCAAAATTACGGCAGTAGGTTGGCAAAAATTAAGAAATGATTTACTTGCGGCTCGTCAGCATCAAACAGGAAACGATGAAAGTGGAAATTTAACTCCACCTAGTACTGGAATTCTTGTTAGAGAATACGATCGTGCCGCGTATCTAGCGTATGCACAACTAATTCAAGCTAATCAATATTCTGTAGGTACAGGCCAATCAAGTCCTGCAACTTTAAGTAATCCTACACGTACTACTCCGTTTACCGGCACACTAACACATCAAGTTACATTAAATTTTGGAAGTGCTAATGCCGCTAGGTATTTTTTCAATAGTGGAAGTAATATACAATTTAGTGCAAGTTTAACAGGTTCTCCACAAGGAGATAACAGTACTACAAAGAGTAATGATTTTGCAACATTACTATCTGGAGTACAAACTATAACATTTAATTATAATAGTACTACTACTAGTAACCCTGGCGGATCAAATCAAACAATAGCAAGTAGTGTAGGCTTTTATCAGTTAACTACTAGCCAACAATTATTGTTTAGAAAAACTACTTCAAGTCCTACCTATACTAATAACCAATATGACATTTATGCTCAAATTGATGGAACAGGCTCTGTAGTTACATTTTTTATTAAATTCCAAGATACTGGAGCAGGTTCTAATCCAAGCGGTTATAACGTAGACTGGCAAATTGAAGGAAATTTAAACAGTACAGTGATAACTAACTATGCATCTGGATCAAACGTATCTATGATGACACCTAATCCAGCTAATCCATCTTTGACGTACTTCCCGACAGTTACACAGTCAGGACCTTAATACCCTAATCTATTGACAAGATAACTACTGTAGTGTAATATTATACACTACGGAGTTTTCTATGGATGAACGGATTGAAAAAGCATTTGCAGTAGCAAATTACATGTCTACTTTGGCAAACCAAAGACGCATAATGCTAGAAGAATACAATCAAAAATTATTGTATTATATTAACGGTGCAACATTTAAAATTAATTTAGAATTAATTAATTTCACTAAATTAACATTAGATTTAGGACATGTTGAAGATACTGCATTTATTGATAGCAACGATTTGCCAGTTGTAATTAATGATGTTCAGGACTTTTTTGATAACATTGTTTCAATCTATTTCGAAGCAACTAATGATTATGCCGCCAAATATGCAGAAATCAAAAGTAAAAGAAAAATTTCTAATATTGTTGAGTTATGACAACCGGCGCAGTAATATTTGCTCAGAATAATTTGACTATTGACTATATTAAATTATCAATATTTGCGGCTTCACGAGTAAAACAATATTTAGAAATCCCAGTATCTATTGTAACAGATAGTAAAGAATATTTGTTAAACAAGTTTCCAGATCATCCATTCGACCAAATTATCGAAATCAAATTTAGTCCATCTAACCAAACTAAAAAATTCTACGATGGTAGTTTAGAATCAAAAAATCTACCTTGGAAAAACGAAGCACGTAGCACTATATATGATTTAACACCGTACGATCGTACATTAGTAATTGATAGTGATTATATTATCAATTCAAAAATATTAAAACATGCGTTAAACAACAATTACGATTTTCAAATATATCGCAATAGCTTCGACTTAGCAGTTGATCGTAGTTCTGCAGAATTTAAAAGAATAAATCAATACAGTATTCCATTTTATTGGGCAACGGTATTTGTATTCCAAAAAAACATAGTTACTGAATCGTTTTTTAATTTAATTTCTTATATTAAAGAAAACTGGTCCTACTTTAAATTGTTGTATAATATCGATAGTTCAACATTTAGGAACGACTTTGCTTTTAGTATTGCTATTCACATTATGAATGGTAAAACAGAAGGAGATTTTGCGGTAGAACTTCCAGGAACTATGAGTTATATTATGGATACTGATTTACTAGTTGAGGCAAAAGACGATAGTATGCAATTCCTAACTCCTAAAAAAAATTATATAGGAGAATACCTCATGACAAAGACAACCGGTATAGATGTTCATGTAATAAACAAAATGAGTTTATCTAGATTTATAGATGGAGGATCTGGTGTCTAAAGGATTTTTATTATTTGCACAGAATACTAAAGATGTTGATTACATTATTCAAGCGTATGCATTAGCATTGAGCATACAGTTTAGTCAAACAGATGTTAAATCGGTATCTTTAATTACAAATGATCCAGTGCCTGATGAGTATAGATCAGTGTTTGATCAAATTATACCAATTCCGTGGTTCGATGAAACTCAAGATTCGATTTTAAAAACAGAAAACCGCTGGAAATTTTATTATGCAACTCCGTACGATGAAACTATTGTACTAGATACTGATATGCTTTTATTAAAAGACATATCAACATGGTGGAATTATTGTAGCAATTACGATGTTAAATTTTGTTCTAAAATACTTAATTATAAACAAGAACAAGTACTAGAAGATACATTTCATCGAAAAACATTTATTTCTAATAACCTATCTAATCCATATTTTGCGTTACACTATTTTAAAAAGAATGAAGCAGCCTTTGAATTTTATAAAGTATTAGAGTTTGTTATTACTAATTGGGAATTTTGTCGAGGAACATTTGCTCCACTTGATCCTCAAGAATGGTCTAGTATGGATTTAGCTACTGCTATTGCTATTGAAATTTCTGGAATGTGGGATACTGTAGTAGACGAATTAGGTATACTGCAATTCGTACATATGAAAACTCCTATTCAAGGATGGGAATCTACTCCAAGCAGTTGGAGAAATTTTGTAAATTATATGATTACCGATAAAGGTGATTTTGTTGTTGGCAATATTAAACAGGCAGGATTATTTCATTATGTAGAAAAAGATTTTATTAATCAGTCTGTATTAAAACGATTAAAGGAGTTAGCATATGGCTCGTAAAAAAACAGTAGTATTGCCTCCCCCTCCGCATCGTACAAATACATATTATGTGTATTATGATAAAACAACAAACGCTGTGCTAGCCGCCACAAACGAAAAACATCCGGGATTTACAGATTACCTTGAAGTAGACTTTGATACATTTGAAAGATTTTCCTCAGGTAAAGACAAATTTAGCGATTATCTTTTAGGGTATGTTAAAGACGGTGACACAACTACTTTAAAATTAATTTCAGTAATTGCCCAAGCATACAAATTTCAAAATACCATGCTGGAGGTTATAACTGATAACACAGTTACAAACCCAGAACTATTAGTAGAATGGCACGGTCCTAATAAAGAATGGAATTTCTTTTTATCAGATACTGCTAAAAAACGACTTACTGGAAAATTAGAAAATTCTAAATTATTATTTTTTGTTATATTAGAAAATGATTATGATTTTTTAATTAGAACTATTGTTATAGATTCTCGTGAAATAATTACAAAAAATTGTATTGGTATACCTTTTGAAAACACGTTTGAATTAAATATAGACAAAATTAACATAGCAACAAGATTAATTTTTGAAAGTCAAAAATTAAGGATTATAAATGAAGACAATTAAAATTATAGAACAGGATATTATATTTTTAAGTTACAACGAGCCTAATGCTGAAAAAAACTATGCCGATTTGCTTACAAAAGTTCCTTGGGCTAAACGTGTTCATGGAGTTAAAGGCAGTGATGCCGCACACAAAGCCTGTGCAAAATTAAGTGAAACAGAATACTTTGTTACAGTAGACGGTGACAATATCATCGATCCTAAATTTCTAGAAGTAGAAATTGAAATTGACGGTGTAAAATTTACTGATGATAATGTCTTTAGCTGGTGTGGTAATGTCTACGTAAACAATTTAAAATACGGAAACGGTGGGCTCAAATTATGGACACGTAAATTTGTGAATAACATGCGTACTCATGAAAATAGTGATCCGAATGATGACAAAGGTCGAGTTGAGTTTTGTTTTGATGACAAGTATTATCAATTTGATGAATGCTACAGTGACAGCTTTACTAATGCAACTCCAGAACAAGCCTGGAGAGCAGGATTTCGCGAAGGTGTTAAGATGTGTTTAGTCCAAGGAGCTAAAGTAACTAATACTAAAGAAATTTGGTGGAAGAACTATCATAGACTGCTAATATGGTGTAACATTGGTGCAGATGTAGATAACGGTCTTTGGAGTATGTATGGAGCAAGAGAAGGTGCATACTTAACATTGTGTACAGATTGGGACTATAGTAATGTTCGAGATTTTGATTGGTTAGCAGATCAATGGAAAACAACATATAGTAAAATAACAAATGAAATGTTACCCCACGAAATAAGCGGTCTAGGCGAAACTCTTAAACATGAGTGCAATTTAGAACTTGTAGAACCTAGTAAAGATGTAAGTAAATTCTTTAAACAAGTTTACGAAAATATTCCACGCACTGTAAAAAGACGATAATGTACGATATTTTATTCATTAGTTATAATGAAGTGTATGCGGATGAAAACTTTGCTAGATTAAAAGAACGATTTCCGTTAGCAAAACGTATACACGGGATTACTGGTATACATCAAGCACATATCGCCGCCGCCAAAAAAGCATTTACAAAAATGTTTTGGGTAGTAGACGCAGATGCAATAATACTAGATTCTTTTAATTTTGATTATAGTGTTCCAGACTGGGATTTAGAAGTTGTTCATGTTTGGAAAAGTCGTAATCCTGTTAACAATTTAGAGTATGGTTATGGCGGAGTAAAACTACTTCCAAAAAAATTAACTATGAATATGAGTACTGATAGTATAGATATGACTATGAATATTAGTCCTAATTTTAAAGTTATGGATGAAGTTAGCAACATAACAGCCTTTAACACAGATCCGTTTAGTACTTGGCGTAGTGCATTTAGAGAATGTTGTAAATTATCAATAATAAAAAATGAAGAAGCAGAGATTCGTTTAAACCGATGGTGTACTGTAGGATCGGATTTAGATGCAATTAATGGCGCACTTGCAGGAAGAGAATACGGAGAAAAAAATGCCTCCAATCCGGAGGCATTATCTAAGATTAACGATTTTACTTGGCTACAAGATCAGTGGTCATTGGAAAAATCTTAGCTATAACTTCGGCACAAGCAATAGCAACTTCTTGGTGTTCTTTTTGTGTACCATTAGCACTACGCAATTCTATGAAATGAATCCAACTGCGTAACGTACCATTCATATATAAACGACTTTCAATTAGTCCTTCTGGTAGTACAGCACGGGCTTGCTCTTTAGCAATACCTTTACTAACAGCCCATTCATATGCATCGCGTGACTGCTTGATAACTAGTTCTTGCATACGTTCCCATTGATAGGCAAGGAACCGATCTTCATCATTATTATGAATATCAAGCTCTATACTGTTTTGTCTATTTTTGGTATCTTGCTTGCGAGCATCTCTAAGTACAAAGTTGAGATCCTTTGTTGGGTCAGCATAACGTTGGCTGAACTCTTGAAAG
>Ga0164296_1000447_pt1 | contig 49515 bp, 63 predicted proteins | sample GEODES057metaG_FD_113533 | JGI IMG/M metagenome (GOLD analysis project Ga0164296, IMG submission 113533) | Dystrophic lake water microbial communities from Trout Bog Lake, Wisconsin, USA - GEODES057 metaG | ecosystem: Environmental > Aquatic > Freshwater > Lake | place: USA: Trout Bog Lake...
TAAAATCTCAGCACCGTCTGCATAGTCTGGTCTGGTTATATTGACCTTGTTGGCCAGCGTACCTATCACAGTGGCTTGTAAATCTTGAGGAAATACTGCTCCCTTCGCAGTGGCAACAGGATTTGCTATGCCTGCTGCACTGGCACCAACTATTACTATTGCACCTTGCAAATTCTCAGGTATTGCACTGACAGAAATAGTTTTATAGCCCTGGCTCCAGTCAATCCATATTCTACCGAGCGGGTCTGTTGAGATTGGACCAAATTTAGGAATACGAAGTTTATCAACACCAATTTCACTGAGTTTCAATTGAAAACCTTTGTCACCTGCTGCTAGACGCAGCACTTCCATGGCAAGACTGGGAAATAATTGTCCTTGACTGGCAACCACCAATGGCAAGCGACGATTTACTCCATCAATTTCAGGCAGGGTATGTGTTGTACCGATACCAGCAGCGGTAGATTCCAGTTCGGGAATGTTGGCAATAATACCAGGATATTGCATTATCACATCACTAAACTGACTGTTGATTATAGTAGAGCCTGGTTTGCGAGGTAAATTCTTTTGTTGTGCAGCAGGCACATTTACTAGAACTACCTTGTGGTGTTTTAGTGTTTCTGCTAATACATCATCGCCTCCCAGTCTATCATGTTCTGGCATCAATACATCCCAGACCACCAGGCCAGCACCATGTGAATATAACTCATCAATGATTTTGGCGTATTCATCACGCTTGAATGGCCATTGACCCAGTTTGTCTAGTGTTTTTTCATCTATGTCTGCCACCACTATATTGTTTTCTTGTCTGGGCTGAGAGGTGATCAGTGTGTCAAAATAACGCAGTCGCACACTTTGTACAAAACTAGGATCCATTGCCCGAACCACAAGTAGCAACACCAAAGTAACACAGGCCATCCATGGGGATATTGCGATTTTCTTAAACATAAAATTATTTATGGAATAACGATTATTGTTTTACAGTGGTTATTCCACAGCCAGCAGTGGAAATACAGGTCTGTTGCATATAAAATGATGCTCCACCTGATTGGGTTAAATTCAATCCTGTAGGACCTCCAGTATTTGTAATAGATACAGTGGCACGATTTTGTAATTCTCCAGTTTGTGTGACATTCACACCGCTATTGTTGCCAGCAAGACTTACATCAACAACATGACCACCTGAACCTGTCTGTGTAGTAATTAAATTATTGTTGTTGCCGTTAATTGCAGTGTATGCCTGATGATTACTGCCTGTTTGCAGTAGTGTTTGGGAATTGTAACTGCCAGTAATATTGACCTCTGCATAATGATTGAATCCAGTTTGTGCAGTTGAAATCGTGTTCGAGTCACCATTCACAGCAATAAGTTGATAATGCGAACCTTGATCTGTGCCTGTGCTGGTTCCTGTTAAATCGGGACCTTGATTTAAGTTTAATGAATTAAAGTTGCCATTTACACTCATTGCAACCAGATTTTGCGGTTGATGAGAAATAGTATCACCTTGATGCAATGTAATGGTGTTGTTATTGCCAGTAATTGGCACTGATAGTTGTCCTATTCCTGATACCGATTGATTATTACCAACTTGTTCAATGTAAATTTGATTTGCATTTCCAATGTTGTTTAAAATTATTGTGTTATCTACAATTCCTAAACGAGCAATTTGGGCTGAGTTATATTTTATCTGTTCCAGTTCACTTGCTGTTTGTGACCACGCAATACTTGGCAAAAACGAAATAAAAATAATAAACCAGCAAAAAAAGTTTCTCATATTAATTCTGCTTCAATATAATAGTTGAATTTCCGCCACTATATGCTCTGTTTATCACAGTGATATTTTTCTGTGTTTGTGTAATTGCAGTATTTTGTCCAGCAGGAATACCTATGCACTGTGTATTATGTACCCCATCTTGTCGGCAAAGTTGCTCTTCAGTTGAGTCAATTTTGGGTTGAACACCAGAGGATTTTTTATATTCTGGGAAAACCCGCAGTATTGCTGCATCTTCATTGTTATTGATTGAATAACTACTTGTTTGCAGACTATTATCTGTATTTTCTTTTATTGCCACAAAAATGTTATCCAATAAGTCTGCACTATCTTCTAAAAAATTCATATTCAGATCATTTTTAGACTTTCCGCTTTTAGCAGTAGAATTATTCAATCCAGCAGGTGGACTAACAATTAATAAATTGTTAATTGCTCCAAAAGAAAGATTTAAAGTAACCGGTTTGCTTGGAGAAATGCTGCTGTTTTGTATTTTGGTGCCTTCAAATGGTTTTGTAAGTGTAACCGAACCTTCACTGTTATACACATCAATTATTCCAGTTTTGCAGTCATTGTTTATATCTTGCCAGTGTGTTGGACAGCTAGGTAACAGTATAATAGTGCTTGCACCTGTTTCATCGGTGGTGGCTGCAAAATCAGTTCCTCGCACTGCAATGGTTGCACTCGGTGTGTGAATATCGACTTGACTTGGGTTGTTATGGGCAATGGCTCCACTGGCATATCTCAAAGTTCCTGCAGCAAAATTCATGGAAAGTTTTGACGCAGCCGGTGTTTTTGAATCATAGACAAACTCATCTATTTCCAGTTTGCTGTGATCATTTACTTCCACCACGGTATCATCTTTAAATTTAATATTCGCTTTTCCGTCTGTGGTTTCCACAATATCAGCCATTTCAACAGTCACACCTTTAACACCTGCAATTTTTTTATCACTGCGTGTGATTTGTGCCGGATTATTTTCATGAGAAGAAATAATTCCAATTTCTGCTCTGGCTTGAGTGAAACAACAGACAATGGCTGTGAGAAAAAATACAGTAAAGATTTTTTCCAACGCCTTTTCCTTGATCAATAATTTTTGCTTGTTACTGTGAATATATTACTGCTTCCATAACTTGATATATTAACAGTGGTATTACCACCCACAGCACTTTGAACCACATTTGCTGTATTGCTACTGCCATTTAGATTCAGAACCGTTGTATTGGTAAATCCATTTACACCTGATTGTTGAACACTGGCAGAATTGCTGTCACCTTGTATGGTCACACTGGCAGTACCACCATAGTTGTATGTAGTTGTTCCAACTGTACCAAGATTTAACACCGTGTTATTAACCGCTGAACCTCCAACACCTTGATTAATTTCCACAGTGTTGTTTCCCCCCTGAGATACTGAAACATTTTGTGTATTATTATTTCCATTGACAGTTCCTGTATATGAGTTGTAATTACCACCACTTGTTGTAGCAGTTACACTGTTAAGGCTTCCCAGGACATTTACATTGGCATTTGCAAAATTTCCTGATTGATCTATTACCACATTGTTGCTTTGACTTGTATTATTCCCATCTTTATTTGAATCTATTGTGGCGGTGGCATTATTGCCTGTCACTGAGTAACTGAAATTGCCACCAAAAACACCACCATTTGCTATTAATGTTGAGATACCAAAATTTAAAGTATTGCCTGTACCAATTTGCGTTACTGATACTGTGTTGGAATCACCTGTAATCTTAGCAGGTGTTGTGTTATCGCTGCCTATGCCTTGTATTCCGCGAACAATGTTGCCGGTGCCTTCTTGGTCCATGGAGACAACAGTGTTGTTGCCACTCTGTTGAATATATATACTATTGTCATCTGCCTGTCCCAGGGTAATTACAGATGCATATATGGCACAGAAAGCCATTAAAATCTTACCTAAATTCTTCACTGATAGATATTTCATGTGCTTTTCCTTGGCAATTATTTTAAATTTATTAATACTATCCATGATATCAATAATAACAACAGTTATTCTTCTTGTTGCACTGGTGTTGCAAATGACCAGACGCCTTTATGTTTACCTTCATTTATCAATTCAACAACTGCTGCTTCAATTGTTGTTTTCACAGCAAGTGAAACAGGTTCATTGATTGTTAACCCTGTTTCTGCCATAAAAATCTGAGTTCCTTGCTGCCAACTTTTCAACACAGCTATGTTGTCAGCGGTACTGTAGATAATTTTTGTAACAGAAACACTTACTAGAACTTTACCAGTTGCAACTGATACTGCTCGGAGACTTACAGTAACTACATCTTTGCTGTATTGTGTTTGGGGACCTATTCCCAACCACTGATAGCCAGCACCGCCTGATTCAATGCTACTGTCATAACCAATAATGCCACCTTCCATAATAATTCCTGCAAATTGCATAGGTGGCAATTGTTGTGAATTTTTACCTTCATATGCTTCACGCATCTGCTTTATTATTGTTCGTTCTTTTATTAAATCATCCACTGATGTGCGTTCAACCACATCAAACCAAGTTCCATGTCCAACTTCCTGCAGGGCTTTTATAAGAAATAGTTCCGCCCCTTGTGTAACTGCTGTACTGAAACTTGCATATGTTGCAGATGGTTTTCGTTGTCCTGTTAAATCTCTAAAGTTATACACAGCAACAGTAATTTTTCCATTAGCAGGGGGCGGAATTGAATCAAATTCTTTTTGTAAAGAAATATGTTCAAGTTTTGGTTTATATTCTACTCCAATTTCCTGTCCAGTTTTTTGGAGTACAGCACAGCTGGGTAAAATCAAGATTGATACGATACCCAATGATAAAAATATAAGTCTTGTCATCATTGCGATCCTGGAACTGTCTGTGTGAAGGTAAATGAACCTAGTGGTACATTTATTGTTGTGCTATTACCTAAATTGTCAGTGACAACTAAATTTATACTACTGCCTAGATTTTGCCAGAATATTGTATTGCCCTGAAAGGTAAAATTACCAGAAGTGGCAGTACCAGCTTGAAACATAGATGTTGCCAAATTCTGACTTATTTCTGCATAAATTCTACTTTGAAGATTGGATAAAAATTGATTGAGGGGTGTGTTTTGGGCCGCAGTTATTGCTTGCTGTTTAGCAGCCTGTAAAGCCTGTTCTACCGCCTGTTGGCGTGTATATTCTGTATTTTCAATCTGCAGTTCAAATGTGCCATAATTGTTGCCATTAAATGCAGGATTTTTAAATGTAAAATCAGGCAGCGGTGCAGCAACTACAACTATTGGTATCAACATAAAGAAAGTAAAATACTTTAACATGGTTATTTTCTCATAATCTAGGTATTATTTAAATACCGTCATTAACAGAAAATAACAGACCTTAATATCGAATCATCAACTCCATGTTAGTAGCCAATTGGTCCATTCTTGCCGATTTGGAAATTTGATCAAATATTGGGTTTTTACTGGCACTGAGTGGGGTGAATTTTCTCGAAACCAAGAAATTATATTTTTAAATTCTGCGTCGTACCAATCGCAATCTATAATCAGCACATAATAACACCCTGTAGAAGAAATTTTGTTCAAGGTGCACCATTTATTTTCCATTCAAACATCTACCGTGCTAAGTGATAAAATTGCAAGTGTGTAATCTGACACCAATTCGAAATCAATAAAACCCATACCCACCCAATAACGGCCTGAACAGTTTTTATCACACCATTCAAATAGTATATCACGGCTGCTGTTTTTCAAAACCTTTCCGCCATCAACAGGATCTTTGACCCATAGTCTTTTGCTAGCTGGATAATTTGGATCATCTGGATATAAATGACGATTTATCATAATGTATTATATAACTAAAATCTACTAAATATCAACATGTGCGTTATCATGGCAAAATTTCTGCCCAAATTAGGCTGGGTAGGTGTAAAAAATCGCGATAGAGGATATTATCCCACTATAAACATTCGTAAGAGTCATAGAAATGGAATTGAAAGAATCTATATCTGGGATGAAAATACTGGATACACTGAAGGTCTAAATGCCAATGGTGTCAGTATAATAAGTGCCAGTATGGCTACCATCTCTGATGAAAAAGGTCAGGAGACAACACATGAAGGTACAAGAAGTGATTACTTAAGTCCGGATGGTAAAAAAATCCGAACTGCATTGTTAGAACAGAGCTGTCAATCTGCACTCGAAAGTCTTGTTAAAAATGAATTGACTGGACATACATTAGTTTTTAACAGTGATAAATGCTATATGTTGGAGAGTAGTCATAGAAACGGTGATTTTGTCTATAAAATTGAAGAAATAATATCTCCAAACACATGTGTCAGAACAAATCACGGTATATTGTTGCCATGGGCTGGATATCAACGTGTTGCTGATGATCCAGGACACAGTAGAAAACGTGTAAGTTCTGAAGTTAGAAAAATTAAATCAGAATTGGGATTAAGTACCGCAACTACACTGGATGAATGCATGGAATGTATTCTTGACCATAGTGATTCAAATCCGCAGTTAAATCCCTGTAGGATTGACGATAGAGAAGGCTATATGAAAACCACTGGACAGTTGGCGTTAGTTCCCAGTCAAAACACTCTGTATTATCGTCCTGTATGGAGTGGGATAAATTTTTCCTATGACAAACTCAACAATGCCGATGACAAATGTTTCTTTGAAATTTTAAGTCAAAGACCCTTGCATATTCAAAATTAACATTCTTGTACACTGCATCGCAGTGGGAACCCATTTAATCTTGCAGCACTGATTGTGTCATCGTGTTTCTGATTTGCAACTTCTAAACTATATGTTCCAGCAATACCCTTGCCATTTTCGTGAATAGCAATAGTAAGTGCATTAGCCTCATTGAAGTTCTTGTGAAAGATAGTCATAAGAACAAGAACTACAAATTCTACAGTTGTAGTATCATCATTGTATAAAACAACATTAAATTGTTTAGGAGGACGCATGACCATTTTAGTGACGGTCTCAACATCCTCAACTGTCTCTACATTGGTCATGCGATTCTTTCCTTTTTTATATATTACATAATTCTATGTAATATGTCAAGCGGCTGACTTCTTAGAAGTCTTGGCGTCAAGCACTTTTACCTCTTCTTGGCTATTGCCAATTGAAATTTTACGAGGTTTAAGGCTTTCTGGAATTTCCTGTACAAAATCAACAGTCAGAATTCCATCGGTAAGATTGCTACCCGTAACCTGAACCCAGGCATTTAGATAAAAAGTACGACGGAAACTACGACCGGCAATCCCTTTGTGCAGGAAAGTGCGAGTTTCATCCTGATTTACGCGACCCTCGATAGTCAAAACTCCATCTTGTAGAGTAATGTCTAGATCATCAGCAGTAAAACCTGCCACAGCCATACTCAGCTTGTAGGTATTTTCGCCGCATGACTCCAGATCATATGGAGGATATCCACTATTTTGGGTGGTCCGAACCTGATCTAACATACGAAAGGTGGGTTCGAATCCAACTGCGAAACGGTTGAAATCGCGAAAAAGTTCGTCAAATGGTGATGTAAGTGTAATGTTTCTCATTTTTACCTCCTTTAAAAGCAAAGTTTGTTTTAGACTGAAGACCCTTATTAGGCATCTTCAATAGTATTTATAATGCGAATTTCTGCATATGTCAAGACTGATTTTCAACATTATTGATTGGAGAACGATTTACAGTTTTCAACTCTTTTTTTGTCTTTTTCTTTTTGGGCAATTCAAGTTCCATGATTTGAGCATGTTTTTTCTTCCATCGAAGTTTTGCTTCAGCAAGTTTTTGACGACGAGTAATACTTGGTGGTACATAGTGTTTGCGCTTTCGCAACTCTTTGTTAATACCTTCACTATTCATACGACGTTTTAGTTGCACAATAGCGCCTTCGATATTATTGTTGTAAACTTTGACAGACATGCCCTTTTTACGAAGCACGAATTCATCACTGTCCATTAAATTTTTCCTTCTACTATAGACAAAATAATTATAAACATTTATTAGATTACGGGTCAATTTTTTTGGCAGGTGCCAATATCGCAGAAATGCTTCTACCTATCATTTCAGGTGATTTTTCCACTTTATAAGCGTCTAAGCCTTTAATAAATTTTTCCATGACTTCAAACCCTAACTCACGGAATGTCATTTCTCTACCCCGAAATTTTATTACAACTTTTACCTTGTTGTTGTCGGCAAGAAACTCTCTTGCATGTTCCTGCTTGACTGCGATATCGTGTTTATCAGTAACAGGTCGAAGTTGAATCTCTTTGATCACAATAGTATTTTCGCGGGCTTTCTTTTCTTTAAGTTTTTGTTCCTGCTTTAACTTGTAAACCCACTTGTTAAGATCAACAATGCGTACCACGGGAGGGTTAGCAGAACGATTTATTTCAATTAAATCCAACCCTTCATTTCTAGCCTGTGTAAGTGCCTCTCTGCTAGATACAAGCCCAACCTGGTTGCCATCAATGTCTAGTAATCGCACCTGTGGGTGTCTAATTGCATCATTGTAAACCAGAGTTGATTTTATTGGATCAACAGGACGCCTGTTATTTGACCGATTATTTTGAAAAGTTCCGCTCAAGATACAACATCCTGATCGTTTGCATAGACACGTAAAGGTTCATTCATATTTTCAACTGTTTCCTTTGTTATACAGATTTTTTTAACACCAGATTTAAAAAGCGTTGGCAATTCAAATTGAACACCAAGCAAAATTTGTTCAACAATACTACGAAGACCTCTGGCACCAGTTTTCCGCAAAATTGCTTCACAGGCAATTGCTTTTAAACTTTCTGGTGTGAACTCCAAAATAATATTATCTAGTTCAAACATCTTTTGAAATTGCTTGATAATAGCATTTTTTGGTTCAGTCAGAATTTTTACCAAAGATTCTTCATTCAAGTCTTCAAATGTTACAACGATGGGAAGACGACCAATCAATTCAGGAATAACTCCAAACTTAACAAGATCATCACTTCTGACCTGCTTGATAAGTTCATAGTTATTGATTTTTGTTGTTTGTTCTTTAACAACTGAACCAAATCCAATTCCTGTATTATTGTGATTTTGACGGATTTCTATGATTTTGTCAAGACCTTCAAACGACCCACCAACAATAAAAAGAATATTTTTAGTGTTAATTGTTACAAAGTCTCCATTTGGATTTTTTCGACCACCTTGTGGTGGAATTTTTACTTCACAGCCCTCAATCATTTTAAGCAAAGCCTGTTGAACACCTTCGCCGCTTACATCTCTAGTAATTGAGACATTTTCGCCTTTGCGGCCTTTTTTATCAATCTCATCAATATAAACAATACCACGTTCAGTTTTTGCTACATCTTGGTCTGCTGCATGATATAATTTGGCAATAGCATCTTCAACATCAAGACCAACATAACCACTTTCTGTTAAGCTTGTTGCATCAACAATACTGAATGGCACATCAAGAATTTTCGCAACATTCTGAATGGTATAGGTTTTGCCAGTTCCAGAGCCACCAATAAAAAGCATGTTGCTTTTATCTATAGTAACACCATCAATTTCTGGATTATTAATCCGCTTGATATGGTTGTAAATTGCAACTGCCAAAGTTCTTTTGGCAATATCTTGTCCCACAACGTGCTCGTCTAAACGTTCTTTTACTTTTGCAGGTGTGATAGAGTCATCTGGTAGATTTTTGGGAACTTCCTTTTTTAAAATACTAAAGCATAAAGTTACACATTCATCACAAATGTAAACATCATTTCCTGCTATAAGCTTTTTAACTTGCTGTTGATTCTTTTCACAGAAACTACAGCGATGATATTCTTTTGTTGCAGTCATTATTAACGCCTACCGTAAGTTATATGGGTTGGTTTAAAGTGTTCTGGAGGATGATATGTCTCATCAACACTAGTATAACTGCTCTGCAAAGATTCGTCCACTGGTTTTTTAACAGATTCTTCACTTTTAATTTCTACAACAGGTTCAGAATCGATATCTGATAATGCAGATTCTGGTGGGTCATTGTCTGCGGCAGTTGCAGGGTAACTGGCAGTATCTAGCCAATTGTCCATCGATGAAGTTACCACGGATTTGATAATATCTGTGTCAATACTTGGTGGATAAACCTTTATCTCGGGTTTTATTATAATTTTATCCTGTATATCTGTGATTTCTTTGACAGGTGTTGGCATGGCAGCCCATTCTTTTCCTGTCCACCACACAGTTGAATTGCTTTCTGGGTTATAGATTGTTTGTCCAACTATTGGCATGGATTGGTTTAATCCTGGTGTTGTAAAGTTGTTTTCCTGTGTAGAAGACAACGTTGTTTGTTCTTTAGCATAACTTATATTTGCTGCTATAAGCATGAGAATAGCCAATGGGTCAAATACCAATACAATCATAATAATCATCCAGCGAACAGATTTATCTATATCAATTGTTTGGCCATCGGCGAAAAATTCAGCAATATACTTGATGGGACCAACTTCTGCTTCCACTTTACGATTTTCATCGCGAATTGGTGCCGCCTCCTCATTAAGATGTTGAATGATACTTTGTTGCGTTTCAATATCTTTAGTTAAGGCAGTGTGATCCTGTTGTTGAGATTTACGCAACGCAGTGGCTCTTGTTGCACCTGCTTCTGTGGAACTACGGACCAATATTTGTTCCACTGCATCATCCATTTGTTTGAGTTGCTTGCGGTCAGAATCAATGTTTTCTCTTGCTACACGGATTTTTTCATCATAAATGGCGAGTTTACTTTGCACACCGCTGCTTACCAAATAATGGTCATTATGGGCCTTGGAAAGGTATCCAATACAACCGATAGAAGTTAGTAACATTAGAAATATTATAGCCGGAATTAAATAAAATTTATAGATTATCGGGCATCGTTTCCAGTTTGTCTTTAGCCAAACAGATATAGTTAGTTTGCCGAGTGCCAGAGATATTCCCATAACTGCGACGGGCAATGCTGCAGCAGAAAAAATTGCCATTAATCCGACAATACTAAAATATTCTGCTACAACAGATATCGTTAACGCCACAAATATCATAAAACGAGAATAATTCATTTTTCTGTCTTTTTACAACTATTAAATGAATAACTAATTTACTATACTCCAGGAATCTGGGTGATGACTATATTATTGCTGATAACCTGAACGTTGCTATCAATGCCTTGTGCCGTGATATTTGTAATTCTACCGGGATTGCTAAACCAGGCAGTGCCACTTGCTTGACTTACGCATGGGGCAAACAGTTTTCTGTTGCTGTTCCATGTGTTAACCAGTCCTCTGGCGACAAAACGCTGAATTGCTTCAGTGCCAGTAAATGTAGTTCCATAATCTGGTTCACATACCAATGCCGCTGTAGATAACGCTGAATAACATTCATAACCAACAGTCCATGTAATGCTGTTCAGAGCAGCATTGCCAACAGCACCAACCCGATTTATGTTGCCAAAGAAACTTGGTGTCGCAGTTGATTCTAACTGGCTAACAACTTGGAACCAACGCATATTTGCGCGTTCTTTGTCTTCACTGAGAGTTATATTACTGATAGGTCCTGTATATACTCCAACAGGAAACCCAAGATTGGAAGTTGCATTGCCGTTGTTTATTGATATAGGTTGAGAAAAACCATTCGACTCTAACTGTAGATATGGTCCGGCAACTTCAGCAGTTACGCCAGTCTCAGGGGTGTAGGCATTAATCTGAGAAGCTGCACTTTGAAGATTGCCAGCAGTAAATATTATTTTGACATTGTTTATGTTAACATATGAATCTTTGGTCACATTTGAAAAAGAATTCCCTATTACACTTGGTGTGTTTTGATATTGCCCAGTTGGGTAATAACCTGGGTTATCAAGGCCCAGTGTTGCCAGAGCAGTGCCATTACCCTCCTTTAGATAAAATGGTTGCCCTTCAAATCCTGGTGCATTTTGTAGGGTAATATACCCAGATGCCACACTTTGATCAGCATACACACCTGTAAATTTAGTCAAAAGATTTATTTTGTCTATTGCACTTGCAAGATTGTCGCCATTGCTGAATGTCACGGTATAACCATTAATTAGGATAGTACTACCATTATCAAATGGTGTTCCACTGACACTGCTGCCACCAGTTGTTTTTACAATGCTCTGTATGTTCCATGCAGTTTGGCTGTCGAGTCCACCTGCCTGGTTACCAGTTAATGCTGAATAATCATTTGGTGTTGTGTTGTTATAGGTGATTTGAAAATAAGTTGTATTAAACGAATAAGTCATAGGTATTCCTCTGCCTGCAATATGTTGATTATTTATGTTGCAGGCAGAAAAACCTAAAAAATATTAGACTCTACTTAACTTCTTTCCAAAATATATGAGAACCAAGAGTGAACTTTATTGTGTTATTAGCCCATTGAGGACCAACATTGACACTGTGAAAATATGTTGAACCTCTGCCAGTATCTTTTAATTTTTTATTCCAAACCTGGATAGCCAGTTGCTGCATTTTTTGCCAGGAATCTGGTTCTATCTTGAAAGATTTGCCGAATTTTCGCCCAACCCAACTGAACTGGTGTTTGATTTTGCCGTTAACCATGTGATATTGGAACACATTGGCACACACTGAAGAAGCAAACTCGCTTTTGCCGATACGATTTATTGGAACATAAGCAATAGCAATCTGCTCATTGGGCTTGCCACCTCTGATTTCAAAATATAGATTCCACGCCAGACATTCGATTTCGCGTCGGTCTTCATATAACATATCGCTTGCCTCCTTGATATCCAAAGGTAGCAAACGTTGTAATTCTGGAATGCTGCGATAGTCGTCCCGAACACCAGTCTCTGGGTCAGTAACTAATGTATAGGATTCTTTAAACTGTGCAGCATCTGATGTCGGCGATGCTTGCACTGGATTGCATCCTGCAAGTATCGTGCATCCCAACCAAAAAGCGCACAGTTTTTTTAAATTGATATACATTACGTCGTTTTCTCCTTCATTGTTTATAGAACTTAGAAGCAGTATTGTCAAACTATATTTCTAAGTTATTGATAGATAAACCATTTTATCTACCAAAACGCCACAATTTATGAGGTTGGCGTAGACGGTTATTTACAAAGCACTTAAAATTTTTAAGTGTGCTCTTAACCTAAAAGTGGGCTAGGCTTCTCCTTTTAATATGCCCTTGGATATTACTTATAAAAGATAATCTATATTTTTATAAAAGTCAAGAAAAACTTGTCCGTTTTTGAGAAATAGAGTATTATCTATAGTGAGTCTACACTTTGATATAAGAGAATTTACCATGAATAACTGTAACAACCCCATGCATGTAACACAAGATGAACAATTAAGTGATGATGACATCAGAGTATGGAATAGTTATATACAAGATGTCTGGAGCAAACCAGAAACTAGATTTCAATCAAAAAAAGGTCAAGATTATTCTCTAAAGTTTTCTCTGGACTTACATGGAATGACTGTTCAACAGGCATTTAATGCTACCAAATTGTTTGTTGACGAACATCGTATTAATGGCAGTAAAAGTTTTGTCATTATCAGTGGCAAAAGCGGTAAAATAGCGGAAGAACTGCCATTTTGGGTAGAGAATATACCATGTGTTAGAAAGATTGAACCTATTGTAGATAGTCGTGGCAGTGCGGGTGCCTATATGGTATATCTATATAGTAAAAGATAGTTAAGCAGATTGCATATCAGATATGCATTAAGTTATGTTGCACTGCAACATAAAATTCGTAAATAATGTATATATGAATGGAGACCAAAAAATGTTATTGCAAGTTATTATACAAAAATTGCAGAAATTGTGGAAAAACTGGAGTATGAGTCCCGAAGAACGGTGGCTTGCTGACAGTGCAGATATCATTGAACTGGAGCATAAATTACATGCTCTCAATTCACCAAAGCATAATTTTTTTTCAAATTAACACGGAGCATCTAAATGTTTGATAATACTGGAATTAAAGAAATTAACGACGCTGTTTTGGACTATGCAACAACAGCTACTAAAAAGACATATGAGTTACAAACAGCCCTGCTCAAGGATTTCGTAGCCTTGAACAAGAAATTGTATGAGATTTCACCAGCAAAAAATTTCTCTGATCTTTTTGTTTCCACTTTTTCTAAGAAGTGATAGTAAAACTGGGTAGGGAAACTTACCCAGTTCAACTCCATGCGTTGCAGCATCCTTTGGGGTCAACATCTGCACCAAGTTTAAATGTGTCAGACATTTTATCATCTAACATTGCAAAAAGTTCACATTTGCCTTTTTTATACCAACTGCAATTTTCGCACCGTACTTGACCTATAACATAACCGGCCTCATCTGGTGTTACAACATCTTGAATAGGCTGATCGTCATGTGGTTGTCCTTGAATATACAGTCCACAACTGGCATTGGCAACAACTACATCATTTTTGCCAAAAATACCACAGCGTTTTTTTCCAGGGAGAAACAGGTCACATGTGCTACATTGTGCAAATTGGTTATAGGTTTCACCAGTTGTTTTCTTTGGTTCTAGATAGATAAAAGCCCAGCGACCAATTTTATCGCCCTTTTTATAACTCTCTAAAAGGTTTATGATTGCACGCATATCCATAAAGGGTATTTATTCCTATTACTGGAACACCGACAGGGTCAATCAGTAATTGTCTAACATTATCATGATTCATTGATCAAGTGTTGAATACAGCATCTGCGATATGATATTCAGTGATTTTTTATAAATTCTTTTTATCTACTAAAATCACTGAATATCTTATTTAATTTTGACAAGGATGGCTAATACACCATCCTTGTGGATAAAATCGATCAAGCAGTGATTGCCTTATATCTCTCTGACCCAACTGTTCCCAGCATAATACCTCTGGGGGTAAATTGAGTGCCAGAAAGAATACTCTTCATGATTGATGGAGAGAATCCAGAGACAAGTGCAGTGCCATTTTGGTCAAATCTAACCGGCACATTTCCAGTTGCATCTGGTCTGGCATTAAGGTTCCACCAGATAATTTTGGGACATGAGTAATTTGCTGCTGCAAACATTTGCCGTGCCATCTCAAATGCACCAACAGAATTGCCACCCATATAGGCTGGATTGAACTCCATATCAGAAAATACTATCAGATATTTTGGCATATCCTCAGATGCAACATTATTATCAACCGCGACCTTTAGAATGCTTCGGAAAGCACTTTCTAGGTTGGTGTCCAAACCACCGTTATTGCGAATCTGATTGATTTTCTGTAGAAGATTGCCTTTTAAAACATCAATATGACTGTCCCTGCTGAAGGTTAGCCACATATCCTTGAAGGCACCCTGTTGCTTGTCAGCGATATAAAGTCCAAGGCTGATAGCCACATCCATGCAGGTTAGCCCTACACCCTTTTGTCCGCCAACAGGGCAACCCATGCTGCCACTAATATCAACCATGGGTAAGATGGCATCATCACCAAGATAGTCTGGCAAAGCTTCCCATTGTGCTAGAGCAACATCACGATCACCAAACTCTACAGCCTTTACTACATCATATGGATAAAGCACACTGGCATTTACTTTACTGGCACCAGTCTTTAAGCCCTCTTTCCACATGCTATAGCGAGCACTATCGTGCTTGTTAAATGCTTTCTGATAGCGATTTGCTGCTACACTTGGCACATGATTATAATTTATTTCATCCCACTCCTTGGCACACATTTTGGTTTCTACAACGCTGGTAAGTTCCACCAACATCTTACGATACTGTTTAGGAGTATAGTTTAAATATTTACGAATCTCATTTGCAACAGGTCCTTTTCGTGGGCACCATTTGGCTGCCAATCCATTACCAGCGCGTAAAGCACGAGTAATCAAATTATATGCAGAAATTTTAAATGCTGGTGAGTTGAATACCAGCAGGTCATCCCATCTTCCATACAGCGGAATCAGTGACATGTTGCGTGCTAGACTATCAGGAGCCGTGACTTCTAGATTACGAATAATCTGGCGGAAAATCTCACGCTCTCCAGCACCCTCACGAGCATCTCGTGCCCAGAAGAGAATCTTCATGGCAACATCTGGCTCTGCTGCGAATGCGCGGGCAAATGCACCAGTTAAATCCTTACCTCGGCTAGAACCAACGGCAAAGAACAGAGTAGTGGAGGGATCACCACTATGGTCCAATGTTACCATTCCATTTGCAGTCGTTGATAGATTAGGAGTAGCCTGCGCCGCTTGGGCGAAAGTGAGTGACATTTTTTACCTCTTTGCGATTGAATTGCTGTTCTATATTCTTAATAATAGATTATGTGCAGGTGATTGTCAACACATAATTTAGAACAAATATATCGATTGCGATTCACGGGATCGGAAGTCCCCAACCGCTCTATTGCCGTAGGAGGGCAACAGCATGAATATTTATATACAACAAATTCATTCTCTATGTCTACAAAACAAATACACTAACTGGTATGTAAAGATTATCGAGAATGCAATCAATAGACAAGAAATAATCGGATATTCGGAAACACATCATATTCTCCCAAAATGCTTTCGATTAGGAGGCGACCATGATCTCGAGAACCTCGTTGATCTCACTGCAAAAGAACATTTTATCTGTCATATGCTATTGGTCAAGATGGTCGGTGACAATCAAATGAAATCAAAGTTAGCATATGCAAATTGGCAAATGACGATGAGGAGTAATGGCAGGGATCGATACAAAATTTGTGCCCAACAATATGAATTTCTACGAAAACAACTATCCAAATTCACCAAAGGATTGCCAAAAACTGAAGAAGCTAAACAGAAAATGCGCAAACCAAGAACAACCACAGTAAATATGCGAAAACCAAAAAGTGTCCCAAATTGGAATAAAGGTGGAACTATATCAGACGAGCAAAAACTGAAACAGTCTATTGCAATGCGAGGAAAATTGGTTGGTGAGAAAAACGGTTTTTATGGAAAAACTCATAGCGATGAAACAAAACAACATTTGCGAGAACTGAATGCAGGAAAGCAATTATCTGATGAACATCGACAAAACATTAGCAACGCACAAAAAGGCAAGCCGACTTGGAATAAAGGAAAACCTGCAACAGACGAACATCGAAAAAATGTTAGTGCAGGATTGACCGGACAAATATTCATAACAAATGGAGTTGAAAATAAGAGGATTTGGCCGAAAGATCTTGAAAACTATGATTTGACTGTTTGGTATAGAGGTAAGACTACTGCGCCTATTCCAAAATTAGCAGGACAAATATTCATAACAAACGGTATCGATAACAAGCGTATCAATCCTGAAGATTTCATCACATTTGATCAAACACTTTGGAGAAGAGGACAGACAAGAAAACGGCGACAGTAATGTCGCCGTTTGTTTACAGATTGAACTTGGTTGTTATATGAAAACAATTTTGTGTTGCGGAACTCAATCTTCTTTTTGTATTTCAGAATCCGTTGGTGGGTTTGAACCATCCTCACAACACCCTTTTGGGGTGTCGTTTCATCCGAAAAGTTTGCTGAACCCAACCTTGAAAGTCACCTAGATAAAATTTTAAGAATATTGCCTGACCCAATGGGGTATTGCAACGTTCCACGATATGATATATATTTTTTCATTAACTTGATAATAATTGATTTTTTGGCTGCTGTCAATGTAATTTTTGAAAAAAATATTGTGATGAAATTTAAAAAAAAATGATGCTAAATCGAGCAGCGCTGGGTTAAAAGTCCAGTTACTCTACTTTAGCACCAAATCATAGCATGGTCAGTTTTTTTACAATATATGATATTGTGTAAAACACTTAGTTATAGAAGAACAATCGCAAATTTTATTTTGCTGCAGTCTTCGTTGATATAAAACTGGATTGTTTTTGCCCTTATTTATACAGGTTGTGCTCCTGTTTGCATTTGATAGTATTGCTGTAACAATCCCAATAAGAAAATTCAAAGAACATAGTGGCGGGAAGACTTTGTTTTGCACCGAAAGCAATTTGTTGGTTTGCTGTATGCTTCCCTTGAGTATTAATATAGGGTATTCTATTTTAAATGTCAAGGTTTTTTTCTAGATATCTGCAAAATTGTTAATAATTTATTTTATTGGCTAGATACTCTGCTACTCTTTTATTACTATCAGGTCCTGTGTGGATGCCATCTCTGGAATCATTGAGTGTTTTACAAGTATGAGTTAGATTAACACATCCCAAGGCATCAACCGTATCATCAAAGAATGATGCACTGAAATATTTTGTATCTTTCCATATTATGCGACTAGACCGTTCTATTTGCAATGCATTAATTTTTGGGTTTATAGCGTCTATATTGTATAAATCAAATATATCCTCTTGCTTTATATTCCATGGACCGTGATATTCAATCCAATCTTTTTTATATGTAGTCGTTCTACAACACGAGGTCCATAGATTTATTACACCCAATGGGGTTGGCCGATTGCCAGCATGGTATTGCAACGCATTGTGAAAAGAAAAAAGCATACTAGAACCGGATATACCAAGATTTATAACAGGAGTTCCTAAAAGGGTGGATAAAATATTTGGGATTGTGTCCGCGTCATCAACTCCTATGCCGAATACCTGTGAGCAGCCGAACATCAGAATAGAATTTTTCCAATCTATGTCCTGCCATTCTGGACAACGATATCTTACAGAATTAAGTGTATATTTAACTTGCCGCGTTCTCCATATCCAATCATCTGGTTGAATTCTAAGATTTTTTTCAAATAGTTCTTGTGAATCACTGGAGCACCAATGAGTTGTTATTTTCCTGACATCAGGAAGAAAATTTCCAGCTTTTACAATATCTAAAATATTCCAAGTCATAAAAGTATATATCCCCCAAGCCTTATATAGATACAAAACTCTAAATAAAATTTTACACTATATCAATCTATTTTGAAAGTTTAATTTTCTGCTTAACTTATTACTTTACTGTATTACAGTTTTTTTAATTACGATAATAGGTGCAATGTGTGTTTCGACTCGTTGGTTTCTTGGTATATGAGTTATTAAAGAAACAGGTGAAAAGATTTTTTGCTCAATAATTCAATTTATTGTGTTGTTTATGCGACCATACAGTATATTTATTATAAAATGTCAGAAAAAATTAAAGTAAAATTATTTTTTCATGACCAACCTTGATTGAGGGATCGACCCATATATCATGACCCAGTTCCTGCGCTGTCCAACAGAAGCCAACATCTTCTGCACAAAAATCATGAAAGTTTTGATTTGATATCCATCTTGGTTGAAACCATGGATATTCCATGGTTTCCAGTATTCCTTGTTTAATGCAAATAAAACCAAACCCAGTATAACTCACTTTAAAAGGCGTAGTTTTAGCAGAAACATCGGGCTGTGTCATAAATTGAAATGTGCCAACGCTTGCTAACACACTGAAGTCTAAGTTTTCTACAATGGGAAAATGTGTTGCATTACTCATAAGATAGGTTCCAGAAATAATAGGTTTATCACTTGCCAACAGAGCCAGCACATCTTCTGGTTTCCAGACAATGTCACTGTCTATCCAAAACATTTTGTCATAAACTATACTTCCTTGCCAGGGTTTTTGAATTTTTCCAAGAGTATTTTGACCTCCCAGTATTCTATTTCTTGTATAATACACAACAGGATCGTATGTCATCGAATACGCAAAGGAAATGCCTTGCTCATTGAGAGCAGATATGGTGGCATTCCAAGAATTAAAATAGTTATTACTAAACTGTTTGCCAGGAAGACAAAAAATTACTCGCATTATGTTGGCTCGCTTTTAGACCATTATATAGATAATTATGCCAGATATAAATAGTTTCATGAAATATATTGTAGTCATGAGTTTGGTTTTGGCGGGTTGTACAGCAAAATTCAATCAAACAAACTATGATCGTATGGTAGATGTTGCGGCAATAACTGGGAATAGTGATGCTGTTTGTGCCACAACTGATTCCATGCAAGCAAATTTTATCAGAATTTACAACGATACTGTGTATGCACTAGAAGATGCGGCAGGCAGAAGTGACAATGACCTTGTTAAAATGCTCACTGAACAATTTGATGAAATTAACAGATTCAAATCCATGATGTCAAAAGGAACTGTTAGTCAGATTTACTGCAAACAAAAAGTCAACAACATCTATAATACTGCTAGATTAATCGCAAAATCTGAAGGGAATAAGTTGAAATTACTATGAGTCAAGTTATCAATAATTTGAATTTTCTCGCGGCCAGTGCCAGCCAGATGGTGGCATATAATGCTGCACAAGCACTGCAATATCAACAGGCATTGGATTCTGGTCAGATATCTCAAGCAGAATATCTTGACCTTATGCAAGATCTCTCTGCCATGGTAAAAGTAGCAGAAGCAGCCGATGATCTCAATAACAAAATTCTGTTGGAACAGTGTTTAAACGCTGCCATTCAAGTTGCTGGGGCTATCTACTGACAGGCTAGATTCTCCAGGGAAATCCTCTAGGATATCGTTGTTTTTGTATTTGATTGCCTTGCAGGAAAAAATCGGCAGTAACTGAGTTGGGATTTCCATCTAGCCTATAACAAACAGTTGATTGTCCACTACAGCCAAACTCTGGAACATGATGAGAGATTACACTGTAAAATCGTCTATCTCCGCCCCAGCCACTGTACCATGCTGATGCCATGGCTACTATAACATCTCGTTTTATACAGTATGTACTTGTATCTACCAGATGATGTTGATCATTGAAATATATAGGATATCTACCTAGACTTTCACAGTCATCATCACAGATGTATTTTCCAGTGTTATCATAAATTTTTCTTAAACTATGACACCATCGATAATTATTTCTTTCACAAGTTGCAATTTGGCTTTCAACATGGGTTGGTTCAAACCAGTTATCTTGGTCAAGAGCAAACCAATAGTCCTGCTCAACAAGAGGTGCTGAAAGAAAATAAATCCTGTGTCCATACCAACCATTTGCACCTGTATTCCAGGGTAATGTCATGGGTTTTACACTGGGAAAATGGCGTAAAATTTTCTTAGATTTTTCTTCATATTCAGGACCATCGATAATCACCAAACATTGTGTGTTTTTATGTGTTTGTGTTACAGCGCTTGCTACAGCGTCTGCTAAAAAATCTGCCCCAGTTGTGGGAATTACAATTAATGCGGAACTATCTGACATTGATAATTTTATAAATTTTATCTCAATTATGTCAAGCAGCCTGTTGAACTATTCGTTCAACTATAATTCGTTTTCCCACCTTTGTAAGAATAATATTTTTAGTGATTAATTGATTTCTGTTGTCCATGGTTGCAGATAGCAAACCATTTGCAAACTGTTCTACCTGACCAATACTGAATGTGTAAACTTCTTCTTGACCCAGCAGACGCAAAACAAGATTCTTCACACGAAGATAACTCAATTCTTTGATTTTTAGCCAGTCAAGAGAATTATCTGATAGTCGAACTGATTCAATATCCATGTCAGCCAACTGTGAAGTCAGATCCCATGCTTCTTCAATATGTTGAATACTGCGGATAGTATTAACATCTGCCACTCCAAATCTTTCTAAAATATCAGGCCAGATTTTATTACGAAGAAAGTTTCTGTCATACCGTAGGTCAAGATTACTGGGGTCCAAAATTCCAGTAATATTCTTTTCTTCTGCCCACATTTCAATAGTTGTTTTTGTAATTTTGAGCATGGGTCTGACAATTTTAATTTTACTATCATACCAACATGCACTGGTTTGTTGCATACTTTTAAGACCTCGAATGCCACTACCACGGAAAAGTTTTAGGAGAAATGTTTCACATTGATCGTTTGCATGATGGGCAAGAATAATTGTATCTGCTCCTGATGTACAAAATACCTGATATCGGGCTTTGCGAGCAGCATATTCAAGATTATTTCCCAAACCCGTGAGATCTACTTTGTGTGAGCGAATAGCAATACCCACTTTTTCACACTCTGCATGAACAAATTCCCTCCAGTGATGACTGTCTGAATGAATGCCATGATCAATATGAATGGCTTGAATATCACAGGAAAAATGTGATTTATTTTCTGCAAACCAGTGAAGAAGACAGATGCTGTCAATGCCTCCACTTACACCAATAACACATTTATTACTGAATTTCAACAGATTTTTAATTTCAACAAGATCAAGCAGTTCCATGTAAATCTCCTGCTTGTAATTTAAAGGTTTTTATAAATCTTGTCAATCAAATTCAATAACTGTGCTTGTCTTTTTCAGCATCTACAAATTTTTTTAGTCTTTCTGCTGCACGATCAAATGCCAGCAGTTGGCTCATACCCCAATGTAGCGGTGATGGTAAATTATCCAAATCACACCAGGTGTACTCTGCACTTTCCCAGTTAAGAGTTGGCTTAAATTCTTTGTCAACTGTGGCAGCATAGGTGTAGAATTTAAATCTTGGGGCATGTGTTTCATTTGTGTATATCAGTTGTAGTGGGTTATCTTCTAACACAAATCCAATTTCTTCCTGTACTTCTCTGCGTGCAGCCTGTTCTGGAGTTTCACCAGGATCAACAGAGCCTCCGGGTAAACTCCAAGTAAGGGCAACAGGAACAAGTTCACTGCGTAAAATCAACAGAAATCTATCTGTTGACCTGCAGAATATCAAACATCCTGCTCCTTGTTTTGTTCGTATTTTCAAGTCTTGGGCTTTCATTGCAATATTTATCGCTCTATTTTTGGCAGTTTTTTCAGTGCTGCAACTTCTTGACGATAGATAGCACGAATTTTTTGCGGATCATTTAGAATGATGTTGTAGTCTGCAATAGTTGTAGTCAAATCGTCAATGTTCTTCAGTGTCTTATCATATGAATCTCTCGCCCACCGATAACTTGGTAGTGCTGAAATCCTGTCAATTTGATCATGATCTACGTCAATTTTGGCACATATTGATCGAATTTTTTCTACAACTTCTGCAGCCGTTTGTGCACGAGGAAGCCATGCTGGCAATCCCTTATCATAACACTGTTTTAGTGCTAGATTCCAGTTAAGTTGATAAGTGGCATCACGGATTAATTTTTGATATCTTACTGTGTAAAATCCAACTCGCCATTCAACAAAGTCTCTGATAAGAGATTCTGTAGAATCATATTGCCTGACGTTGTTGCCATCCCAGTCTAACACAACCAAACGCTGTGTAGTTTTACTGTTTAGTTTTAGAAATTCCAATGCTTTGGCCTCTGTCCAGCCAGTGATGGAACCTCGTTTAAATCTTACTTCTACATGTATATCTTTGGTGCTGCGATCAACATATGTTTGGATTTTTTCTTCATCTTCTAGTTTATTCAGTTTTGCTTTAAATTTTTCCAAACTTATATCTGGTGGTAGTTCTGTTACAATAATACTACTGCCATCTATTGTTGCTTTGCCTTTAAATTCATAGGCATTATCACCAATTCCTCTCACAGAACAGCCCAAGTATTCATAACAGGGCAGCAAATCAGGCAGAGTTTTCTTGTTGTCAATTGCAGCCAGTGTGGCATCAATTAAACTTGTTAGACTATGTGGTAGAATTTCTGTGCTCCAACCAACAGCAATACCACTGACACCATTTAGTAAAACTATAGGTATAAGTGGTAAAAAATGCTTTGGTTCCAACACGCTTCCATCATAATTTTCTTTCAGTGGTACAATGTCGTAATCTTGATAGACCAATGCGTCTGTATAAGAGTTTTTCTTTACATAGGTATAACGAGGAGCACCCCAGTCATCTGGTCCAACACGAGTTCCAAATGCTCCCACACCTGATAACAAAGGAACATTATTACAATATGGAGCAGCCATCAGGGATATTGTATCACATGCTGCCGCATCGCCATGTACGTAAATATTTTCTGATATCATGCGACCAGCCAGAGAAATAGTTTTGATTTTTTCGTTTTGTGTTTTCATCACAAACAATACTTTGCGTTGCGAGTCTTTTAGTCCATCGCTGGCACTGGGTATCCCTCGCTTTTGGCAAACATAAATGGAGTACTCTCTGCTGCTGTCTTTTATAAAGTTGGTTGTATTGTTCATTGTATATAACTCGTTGTTGTTGTTTTCATTCAGATGTTAATTTATCATGCCATGAAATTTAATCTCATAAAACTACCCAAGTCATGTAAAACAGACTCTTATCATGTTCTTTTTCAAAGAAAAATATCCCTACTCCACTTGGCGACACCAAATGCCCCCAAGGCTCTTGTCCCATATCAGGCATTTGGCAACCGTTCCACATCCACACAGTATCTTCGCAATGTTGTTCTATCCATTGCCGAAGTTTATACCGATTGATGTTGTCCAACGTTTCAGCAGACAGGTTAATGCCTGCAGATATGTCTGGTGCCAGCCACTTTGTATGGTCAAGTGATGTACAATATACAAATTTACCCATGATTAATCCAATCCTACCCAATGTTTTCTATCATCTGCTCGTGATTCATTAAAAATCAAATCCAATGCTTCTGCAAGATTGCCATCATCTGTCAATGGAATCAAGCGAGGATTTGTCAAACTGTGTACCCAGTCTATTTCCTCTAAACTTCCCAAACCTTTGGCTCTAGTAGGTTTCGGAGCACCTCGCCAATCTTCTGGATTATAATTTTGATAATCATCAGCATACCAATAGTATCTTTTTTTGCCTTTTTCCTGAATTATAAAAGGAGTTTGAAACACGTAAAAAACTGCTGGTAATTTTGGATCAAACAATTCTGGCCAATGTAGATAAAAGAAATTCACTAATAATGCCGTGATATTTGCACCATCTGGATCTTGGTCAGCAGCCAGATAGATTTTTCCATATCGCATTTCTTTTCTATCTGCTGGTTGTCCAAGACCAACACCAACAGCAGTCATGATATCTGCTATAATTTGATTTTCAATAACGGTTTTTGGTGATTCACCGCGAACATTAAGTATCTTTCCCCGAAGAGGTAAAGCCCCATGAATTTCTGGATCTCGCACTGCTGCTACCATGCTTTTAGCACTGTCCCCCTCACAAATCAACAGAATACAATTGCTGCGATTTCTAGCATTTGCATCTAGAAGTTTGGGAATTTTAGTTCGCAACAGTTTTCTATTCTTTTTGGCAATATCTGCGTCATCTTTCTTTTGAGTACGGGCAGCACAGCGAGCATAGATATTTTCAATCCAAGATTTATTGTTGCGGATTATATTTTTGAATGTGTTTTCATCATCCATACTTGCTCGGATGTATTTGTCCACTTCATCATTTATCAATCTAGTCTTGGATTGACTGTCAAAGTTGGGAGCATGCATGGTAGTGGTATTGTATATTAGCATACCCTCAGCAATGTCACTTCTGTTGGGCATCAAACCTCTGCGCTTACTCTCACGTTCCAGGGCTTTTAACATGCCACTGAAAAACAATCGTTTAAATGTATCAATATGTTGTCCACCGTTGAAGGCTGGTATGTCATTAACAGTGCTATGTAAAAACTCACCTTCTGTAGCAAAATCAGGAAGTAGATAGTATGTACTTGAAAAATTATCCTGACTAATAGAAATTATCACAGGGGTTTGATTTGGGAACAGTGTCTTATCTACGCTCTTGCCAATTGTGATTTTTTCGCCATTGAAAGTAAATCGAATTTTTGGATGATTTGCTGCCACTTCAAATATTCTGGCACGGACAAATTCGATTGGAATACTGGCGCGTGGAAATACAACAGAACTTAAAGTGAATTTTGTTTCAGTTCCAGATTTAGCAGAACTTTTGACGATATGAGGTTCACTGATGTCTAATTCTGGGAGTAAATCTGAACCTTCTCTAAATGTCTGTTGAAATCTTTTACCATCTCGCCTAATATCCACTGAGAATTCTTTAGAACAGGAAACAACAACACTGCTGCCAATACCATTTGTTCCACGAACTTCTTCACGCTTGCCAAAGTTTCTACCTGCCCTGCTTTGTGTTAGCGCAATTGTTGCCTTGTGCATACGTTCATTTTCGTCCCAGTCAATGGGAATGCCTCTACCATCATCAGCAACACCAAAAGTAAGAGTATCTGGATCATATGAGATATCAATTTTTGTTCCGTGTCCGTGCCCAACGACTTCATCAAGACTGTTATCAAAAATTTCTCTAAATGCACAATAAGCTGCAGGAGTCCAAGAAACTTCTTGTGCTGCTAATTTTTTACCATCCCAGTTTATCACAGTCTGCGTGTGAATATTTCTGCTGCCTAGATACATCTCTGTTCGTAGTCGGTGGTGTTGAAAATCAGTGAGTTTTACAATTTCTTCAGTGGATTTTTTGGTCATTTGCTTTATCTGTAGGGTTGTTTAATGTACTACTATGGTAAATTTTAAGCATTATTGTCAAGGTTGTAAAAAAATAGAGGGTGCATTACCCTCTATTTTTATAATTTTACGTTTTACTTATTAGATATATAGAATTTTATTTTTATCAGAAGTTCTAACGCACAGATGGCGTTGACTCTGACGCCATTATTATAGAAAATTAACAATCAACAATTTTATTTAGTTTTTTACAATATAGTCTTGATTAAGTGAAATAATATAGAGCCCTTTAAGGTGGTGCTCATACCTATTTATTAAAATTTACGGCTTACAAAACTATTGAGTTCTGCAGCAAGTTTCATAATTTTTTCATCAGTGGGTGCATCTGGTAATTCTGGATACTGCAATGGTCCACCAGAACCAGCAACACGTTCGCTATAATAGCGAACATTTTCTTCAAATTGCCTTTCTTGTGTTTGACGTTTGGCATACCACTCCTCCATGAGGAGCTCTTTGGCCATTGCAAGTAAATCAAAGCGTAGTTGAAATGGACTATTATCCATGATATTTTCCTTTCTGTGTTTGTGTGTGTTGTGGCAAATTATGTGCCACATTTAAAAGATAATATATAGATTTGAAAAAGTCAAAATATACAGGTGAAATTGAGTCCGTTCTGTTTCTAGGTGGAACCCATACCCAATGAGGTTATGCCGCTAGGGCAGTTTCCTCAAATGCAACATTATCGTTGGCATTTATAGTTTTTGAACTGATTGTGAGTCGTATCTTACTCATTGCCTACCTCAACCCTTACCACAGCTGATCGAACCTAGTCACCCCCATCATAAGCACACAATACCAAAGTAAATTTACACGGAATACCAAAGTAAATTTACACGGAATACCAAAGTAAATTTATGCTCTTATGGTGGAGCGGGCGGGGCACTGCCCCCCGCGTCCAGTCAATTGTTCTTTTTCCTTCATACAATCATAAATAGTAGAGTAAGGTGTTAGCGGTAACTAACACCAACCCCGGGGTTACTCGGGACTGTCCTCTACTGTATTTATAAGGGTTACACACTATGTTTTATATTATATACAAAACAATCAATCTTGTCAACAATAAATTTTATATTGGCAAACATCGCCAAACTATTGATCCGTATCAATTTGACGGTTATTATGGATCCGGTTCCCAGATAATCAATGCTGTAAAAAAGTATGGCAAAGATAATTTCGTTAGGGAAACTTTGTTTGTGTTTGAAAATGAATCTGAATGTTTGCTCAAAGAAGAAGAAACAGTAGCACCGCACCTGGGTAAATCATATTGTTATAATATGCGGTCAGGTGGTATAGGTGGGTTTGAACACATAAATTCTATACCAAAAGAAGATAGACCAAATATTAAGGCATATCGTCAAAAAGTTGATTCAGGTGAGATTGTAGTAGGCGGAACTCAAAATTGGACCGAAGAAACTTACAATAAAGTTAGGCAAACAGGTTGGTCTAAATTAGTAGAAATGGGATTGTTAAATCCTAATACTTGGGAAAATCTAACGGAAGATCAAAGAAAAGAAAGATCCGAAAACTTATCTAAAAAAGTTTCTGGTAGCAACAATGGTTCTTATGGAACAAAGTTCTACTACAACCTAACAACAAAAGAAAAGAAGCGATTCGGACCCAAAGATGTTATTCCCAACGGATGGGTAAGTTCTGTAGATTATTTTGAATCAAAGAAAAAGACCCACTGGTATAACAACGGGTCTAAAAGTTATTTGTTAAAAATAGGTGATCCTAAAATTCAGCAGTTGGGGCTGGTCAAAGGAAGATTGTAATACCTTTGTCGAACCAAAGTCCAGGATTAGTTAAACATTTCCTAATCCAACTCTACTATAACCCAACTTGGATTTAATCTCTTTACGGTCCCGATTCTTCTCTGGTTTCCACGCCCGTGGATCGACAGTTTCACCAGTTAGTTCATAACGAAAGTCTGGATCGTAAACCATATATCCCAGTTTGTTCCATTTGATTACTCCGTTGTCAAATAGAAAGATACAACCACGACACATACAAAAACTGGCACCATTATCGCTCATCACATTACCATTGACCGTGCCCGCATACTTGACTACATTGCCCTGGTGCATTTCTCTAAGTGCTTGGTAATAATCAATCATTCTTCGACTCCAAACACAAACTTGATACGGTTGGCAACTACCTTACCATCATATCGTGTGTCGTTAGCAACATCTAAACATTCATTGATGATTAGTTCTGCGAATTTTTCTAAACGGATCTTATCCCATTCTTGAATTTTGAATCCATCTTTGGGATCAAATTGATATATCTTATCAGCAGATAAGTTAGCCTGTTCGGTAAGTTGTTTTATCTTCTGTTCGTTCATAGTGGTCTTTGCGGTGTTCTACCCTTGCGTCCAGAACACTTTTTTCTCTGCTTCATACAGCAATAACTTCAATTGTACAATATTTACCGTACAATGTCAACTTTAATTTGGAACTAGTACGATTTTGGTTGTATTAGTCTGTGGATCAATCATTTGTTGCCAATGGTATCCCGCTGGAGGAGCCTGAACATATGGCTGTGGCTGTGTATAGATTACAGGTGGTTGTTGAACAATGACTGGGGATGGTTCGTAATAGTGCGGACGACTTAACTCGTATCCAATTACTCCGCCAATCAATGCTGGTGCTACCCAATTACATCCGTAGCATCCTCCACGATATCCTCTAAATCCTTCATGTGCCTGTACAGTACAAGCACCCATTCCAGCACCAATTAATAAAAATGATAACAATAACTTTTTCATAATAAATCTCCAAAAATGGATTAATCATTGACGGAATCCAAAAAGCATGAACGGGATCCGCCAGATGCTGAAACATGCCTTTGAGATTGTGTAATATGGGCTCACCTTTCATTTCAATGCGTCCTGCATTAATATGAAATTTCAACTTTCTTCCAATGGAATCTGCAAATTGGACAGCACAAATTGCTTGAAGTAAATGATTTTTAAGGGGGCGTATGGCTCCAAAACATGATATATTAATATATTCATTGCTGGGATTGAACTTTTTATATTTGTATTCCTGCGGATAAAAGTTGGGCATGTAAATGATACGTTGGGCTGTTTCTGCATTAGACCACCCATATACTTGTTGTAGATAAAACCGTGTCTCATCCATCATGCGGGGTGCATTAACACCTATTATGATATTGGGAAATCGTGCATAATCGCCAATCCAATCCATGGCAATACCTTCACTGGCAATAAAAGGCATTTCGCTGTGCAGACGTATAATCCAAGTTACGTTTGGATGCAGTTTTGATAAGATTTCAAATTTACTAGGTACCACCCAAAGTGCTTCAATGACCACATGTGTAGGTTGGTATGCACGTACTTCTCTATCAATGCAGTTGTTGTCAATGGCAACAAACATTTTGCTTTCAACACCAGCACGGCAAATGTGTGCTTGATACGTTTGTCAATTTCGCACAGTTGTTCTTCTACCATTTCCATGTCAGTTTGCATGGTATCGTGCTCCGTTGTTGCGTGCTAATATTAGCAGATATTTTACAGTTGTCAACCAGCAATATTTTGCGCTAGATACTGTTGACGAGCCCACTTGTCCAGTTCTCGGATTTCCTGATTGTATTCTTCATCAGTGATTGCACCCTTGAGCAGCTGGCTATCCAAGCTGTTCATGTGACGCTCAACAACCTGTTCAATTTGATCTTCAGTCATAGTCATTGCAGTGTGCTCCGTTGTTGTCTGTGTATATTAGTTGAATTTGCGCTGTTGTCAACCGAAAACATAGTGCAAGCTGATTACCAGCATGTAGATCATGCCCGACAGCACAACAGCCATGGCTATGCCGCGGGCAGCATTGAGATCGTCGTTAGGCAGCCTCCTGCAAAGTGCCATCGTTGTGTGTGAAAATGCCTTCCATTTCCAGCCACATGTCCAGCTCTGGATAAGTACCGCGAGCACATTCGATGCCTGCAGCCCATGCAGCATTGCGAGACATCTCTTGCCGCACAATGACACTTTGATTGTCCCAGTATTCGCGCGTCATACCCGATGCAGCAAACCCCAGCTCTTCGTGTGCAATTTCCACAGGCTCTGTGCTGGCACTAGCAGCTGCTAGATCTGCAGTTTTACGCTGTTTGGCAGTGTTGCTGCTGGGCACGCTGGCAGGCACTGAATCGCCCTGCGACAACAGCCATGCTTGAGCAGCAGGTGCAGACATGGGCTGGGGCAAGTCAAACAACTTCACTTCTGTGCAGCCTGCTTTGATTAAAATCTTGCTGCGAGCAGCAGCAGTGCCGTTGGCAAGACGCAGAGTCTTTTTGCCATTTTGCACACTGGTCCCCGCAACGGTGTAGGTACGATCACTCATTGATAGCTCCTTGCTTGCAGAATCATTATAGCACGATGTTTGAAATGGTCAATGGTTTTTACAACTCGTCGTAGAGCAATTCTTCTTCAGCTTCAAACTGCCACACTGGCACATATTCACCGTCATTGGCAAAGTAAGCAACTTCGATGACGTTGTAGCCACCTGTGTCGCGACGGCAGTATTTCTTTGCCCACGCAACAGATTGATCGCGGCTGTTGCAGCTGTAAAGCTCTTGCTCGTTGACATAGCCATAATCGCCATAAACAATATATTTCATGTTTTGCTCCTTGTTTGCAAGTGCATAATAGCACCAACACCTGCAGTGTCAACCAAAATCACACAGCCACAGCAAACTTGGCATGCCAGCTGCTGAGGAAATCTTTGCCCACGTCCAAGCTGACATATTTGCTGCCCTGCATGCCGTGTTCGCTGTAGCCAACATCGCTGCCGTCCAGCCCTATGCTGGTGAGGAACTCGCACAGTTCAGTTTCGAACTGGCTGTCAGTGTAGATCAGTCCCAGCTTGTTGACATTCCAGCTGGCAGTGTCAAAGTATACTCGCAGCTCGCCAAACTCAGCGTTGTCAGATTCATAGCTGACAAACAGTCCTTTGACAGTGACAGCACGTGCCGCACGGCTCCAGTAGCCGTCACCGCAGGTGTATAACACAGTATTAACGTTGATCATTGTCTTGCTCCTTGCTGGCTGGTGCATAATAGCACCAGCACCTGCAGTGTCAACCGAAAATCAGCAGTCGGGATCGAAGGATTCCCACTCCTGGGCCTCGCCCACATCCGGCTCGTCCCACTCTTGCTCGTTGTAGTATTCCTCGCAGGTGACAGCACTGTCGAAGTCATCGAAGGTTTCATCACGCTCCCAGCGTGCTTCGTATGCAGCATCAGCGTCAATGAAATAGTTGTTTTCCATGTTGCTTGCTCCTTGCTTGCAGACACATAATAACAGGTCTTGGCTCGATGTCAACCAGTTATTGTATGCCGTTGAATGCTGTCCACTTGAGTCCCAACTGCTTGGCAGCCCATCTGCCCACCGCTGCACCCATCTTCTGTGGCACTTTGAGGTGCTTGTAACGGGCAGCGACAGTCAGTAGATCTTGCTCGAGCCGGGGCAGCGGCACGCCACATTGTTCCATGCAGCTGCGATGCCATGCGTTGTAACAAGGCAGTATCTGCTCAGCTGCTGCCAGCTTTTCGCTATTACTAGTAGCACCCATGTTGCTTGCTCCGTTTCAACATCTGCACTATAACACGGCTGCAGCTTGTGTCAACCTTTTTCCATCTTACCCCAGCTGACGCTGCTGACATTCAACAGCAACATTTATATTTATAAAGGTATTTTAAACAAAAGTCAAGCGTAGGTTTCTGCTGGCTTGCCATGGCTACTGTGTTTTAGACTATCATCGCTGTCAAAAATTTTAAAATTATCGCATTCGTAATTTTGTGCAAACTCTAGAGAAGCCTCAAATGTAGAAAACACATGGTCAAAGTATTTCAGAACTCCATTTACCCAATGATGTGTTCGTACTCTGTGAAAATCATCTGACATTTAATTTCTCCCAACCGCTGTTATTTATCCTGAAAATAATTCAACCAAATTTTTCGTGTTTGGTTTGTGTAGGCAGTCAAACTATATTGATTTGTCATCACATTTAATTCTGGGAACCGCCAGACTCTTTTTAGTTTTTTTATAATATCAGTTCTTTCTACTGGATTTGCACAGAACCATCGAATAGCCCAGGGCATTTCTCGGCTGGTAACAACAGGCACTCCTTGACTTAAATGATCAGCAGCAACTATATTGAATGTTTCAGATATACTTGCCTGCATGCCAATATCCATTTCAGCACAAATCTCTAAAAACTTATCGCGAGGAGTCCATTCATGACTGACCAATTGGTGTCCTTTGTCTGCCAAGTGCTGGAACATTCCTTTCAGATTATTAAGTATTGGCTCACCTTTCATTTCAATGCGTCCACTGTTTATGTGAAATCTGCATTTTCTACCCAGTGACTCGGCAAATTCTACTGCACAAATAGCTTGTAATAGGTGATTTTTAAGTGGTCGTATTGCACCAAAACAACTTATATTTAAATATTCGTTATCTGGATTAAATGTTTTAGTTTTATAATCTTGTGGATAAAAATTTGGCATGTATATAACACGCCGGTCTAACTCATCCTCTGTCCAATCATATACTGTTTGAAGAAACGTTTTTGTTTCCTCCATCATTCGTGGTGCATTGACTCCTATGATAATATTTTTAAATCTGGCATAATCACCCAGCCAATCCATGGCTATACCTTCACTTGCAATAAAAGGCATTTCACTGTGCAGTCGTATTATCCAAGTTACAGTGGGGTGCAGTTTTGATAAAACATCAAATTTAGTGGGTACAACCCAAAGTGCTTCTATAATTACGTGTGTTGGTTTGTAGGCGCGAACTTCTCTGTCAATACAATTATTATCAACAGCCACAAACATTTTGCTTTCTACACCTGCTTCCTGAAGCATAGTGTCCATGAATTTTACACTGTTAAACAGACCAGTGCTTATACCAACATGATTATGAATTTTTTGATTATAATCTGGGCGTCTTTTTAGAATGAAAAGTATTCGTGCCATAATTTCCCTGTGATTTAAAACTATATTTAATAGTATTCAGGGTAAATTTTTTGCATGTAGAATAAAAAATAGGGACTATTCAGTCCCTATTTTGTCGTGAATTTCAGTTAGATTTTGCTGCAGGATCTTTTTGACTGCCATGTTGAGGAGCAGGTTTTGTCTCAGTCTTTGTGGTAGTGACACCGGCAGGTTTAACAGCAGCATGATCTACTGGCTTTACAACTGGTGTCTTTGCAGGTGATGTAACTGTGGGTTTCTTATCAACTGACTTGTCCTGTGCCATGCTGGCAGTTGCAAATCCTGCCACGCCAGTTGCAAACGATAGTCCAAAAAATGCCAACATTAACTTTTTCATTTGTCTCTCCTATAATGAAGGAATGATCTCCTTCAGATATTATTAAGCAGTAGAATTTTGTTTTTTACTAGGTTTAATTAAGGTAAAATTATGGTTTTTTTATATTTTTTACTGAAAAACCGCGTGCCCAAAGAACACGCGGTGATTAAATTGTAAGCAGTTGATAACGATGATATCCACTGCGAGCGTAAAATGAATTAGGTAATTAGCCCACCACCAGAAGGTATGGTAAGTCCAGTTGTTTGAGCAATGTAACCCTTGGATGCGTCAGAATTTGATTTTAAAGTACAGATAATTTGGCTATGATTTATAGTATAGTTACTCGTTGGGTCTGCACCAAGCATCCAAAATGGAGCCATAGAAATTCCTGGCCGACCTGTGTTAGGATCTTGCCCCAATACCATTAATAATGGCTTGGTAACTGTAATTGTTTTATCATCAACAAAAACGCATTTGCCAATAATTTCATCACCGTTTGTCAGTTTAATACTAACTATGTCATCAACTCCATATGAATTTTTTATACTTAACATGATAATCTCCTTGGGTTATATTATATAAAATATAGAGAGCAATAATCAACTGTTAAGATGCTGGAAATGATGGTAATGGACGGCCAGGATCATCCCAGGCTCTGCCAATATACTTAAAGGAATTTATTTGAAATCCACCTAGGTTGACATCCCCAGGTGTGTTGCCTTGATTGCCTCCAAGACATTTATACCATCCATTACCTGGATAACTCCAGAGAAAGGTGACATGGCTACCAGAACTTGTATTGCCATGTGATCCAACAACAGCCACATCGCCTTGCCGCCATTTACTGGGATCTCGTATGTCTATAGATTGTCCGTAATTAATATAAGATGGTGCAGATGCACTACAATATCCACTTTGAGCCCCAACTACATATTTCAATCCACTTATTTTCAGCATCCAACCCATAAAAGCAGCACACCAAAAACTATGTCCAGATGGAAAAACACTGCCAGCACCGATACCAACTGTGGCTAGCATTTTTTGAATATTTTGATTAGATGCACCACCACGCCAAGCACCGCCTCTTGCCTCTGCTAAAACCCTGTTCATATTGCCTATGAAGGCTGCATAACCTCCTTGACCAACAGCAGCTGCATCCACTGCAGTGGTTTGTGCTCCATTCATCTGTCCTGGTAGAGCATCTGGGCCTGGTGCAGTTGCTTCAGCAATTGCACCTGGAGTTCCTGCTGGTACATAAGTATGATTGCCGTCAGCATCTATGATATAATATGTAGTATTTTGTTCGCTAGTTGCAAAAGATATTTGCTCTTGCGTGAGATTATATTTGGGACTTGGTATAGTTGGCAAGGAATGTAAGGCACTAGGTTGTGGTACAGCAGGTTGCCATAGTGCAACAGGAACTTGATTTACATACACACTTGGACTATACCAAACATCTTGTCCCAGATATGACGGCGGATTTAATGGCAAATAATATCTCCAGATATTTTATTTAGTTTTTCACCGCGCAAGCCTGTTGCGTCTTTAGACCAACAGTAGTTCACTTGGAGTTTTCAGCAAAATATTCAGATAATTCTGTATATCCTCCAATATGCTGACCATCCAACCAAATTTGTGGAACTGTTTCTGCAGTAGGAAGTCTTGTAAGCAAAACATCTTTGGTGATAAACTGCTGATTAGACGCAATGTTGGATTCGTTTATACCAGCACTTATAATATATTCTTGATAGGGAATTCCTTTTTCATTAAGCAGAGCCTTGGCTCGGGTACAGAAAGGACAAATTGTTTTTGTATAAATTTCCGCTTGCATTTTATATCTCCTATTGTTTGTGTCTTCTATGTATTATCTCGCCGTTTGATGTTTTGTCAATCCAAACGCTGTCATCTGGTGGAACTTTCCCTGCATGTTGATAATGCCATGCCCAGCGTGTGTAGTAATTTACCGTTGGAATTTTGCAATGAATTCTAGATAATTTTGATTGCTTGATTGCTTCCCAAAAATTTCTGTCACTCCACAGCCGATATTCCGCCTGTACAATCCAATAAGGTAGCAGGTAAAAGGTATTTTTGCCCAGGAATAAACAGTTGGTATCACAAAAAGTTTCACCGTTACTTTCAGTTGTATCAGTGTAAAGGATTTCTCCGTCTAATGAGCAAATGTTGCGTGTTGCCGTTACTAAATCATGTCCATTCAGTAACGGAACTAACGTTTTTATATGATCTGGTTCATAAGTATTATCTGCGTCTAAAAATGATACAACATCATAACCTTGACTAAAGGCAGAGATGGCACCTATTACTCTTGGGGTTGCACCAGCATCTCGATGTGACTGTGATAAAATTATGTGTTGTGTTTTGTTCCAATGCTGTATTAGAGGATGAGGGTCTCCATCAGCAATCATAAAATGTTGAACAGTGTCATGATTTTGTGATAAAACAGAATCATGACACCTATTCAGTGTCTCTGCGTCTTCTCGGTAATATGGAGTAACTACAGCGATTTTAAACATCAGGCAATTGATCGTAATTTAGATCTGCTGACAAAACTCCAATTACATAATTGGTTGATTCATTTTCTTGCAGAGCAGTTTGCTTTTTGCTGGGATTGGCATGTTTGTTAAACCATGGAATAGGAGTTGTTCGTGGTGCAGAACCTTTATATTTGATTCCAATATCTTTTAGTGCCGCTGATGCTGTAAAATCCACAAAATCTTTTAAAATCGCTGCGTTCAATCCAATCACAGGGCCTTTTATAAACAGATAGTCAGCCCAGGATTTTTCTTCCTGTATCACACTATTATACATGGCATATACTTCATCTTCACATTCCCGTTTAGCCTGTGCAAAACGTGTGTCTTCTTTTACTACTTGATTGATCATCCAGGCTGTCCACTCTTTGTGCAAAAGTTCATCTTGAAGGATAAGGCTGATAATATTACCATTACCGATGAAAATTCTATTTTCAACCATGGCCAAGCTTGTTGCAAAACTAACCATGAACCTGAAAGCTTCGAGTGCATAACTGGCATTCAATGCCAACCAAATAGCCTTGATATGCTCGTATTCATCAACTGGTATTCCCAGTTCTTTTTTACAATTTACAACATGTAAATCATTGTAATATTTACCAATATTTGCAGCCATATCAACGATTTCCTGGGTATCATGTATTGTGTTGAATACATCTTTTGGAACGTTATAGATATTTTGAATAATATGACTGTAACTTTTACTGTGAATATTAGTTTCAAAAGCACTCCAAATAGATACAAGTGCTTCGATTTCGGGCAGGCTTAGTACAGGTGAGAATACCTGTATTGGAGCGCGTCCTTGAAGACTGTCAAGTGCAGTCTGTCGTAGAAGATTACTGGTAAAAATATGTTTTACAGCCTCGCTGGCATTTTTGAAATCAGAGGCATCTTTGGTGAGAGAGATTTCTTCTGGAACCCAGAAAAATCCACGTTGCTCCTGTTCATATTTGGCAATTTTTGGGTACCTATACTCCTCGAATCTTTGTACGGTTACTGGACCAGCAGGGTCCAAAAACATCTTTCTGTTAAGATAATCCGTTTGTTTTGACAAATCATATTGTTGATTACTCATTATTCTTTTTCCTTGCGTGATATTCTTTCATTTTCATACTGTGATGGGCGTTCTGCTCTGGGGTTCTGCCAGGACGATTTTTATACGACTCCCTAAGATTTTTTTTATGTTCTTCTGTGCGAACTCTCCCAATTAATGGATGAATCGGTTTAACATAAGCAGGAATACTATCACTGTATTCATATCTCAATTGTTTACCTTTACAATATGAAAATCTACCTTCCGCCGTATACTTAACATTCGATGGGTTTGTATTCAGGTGTTCGGCACAATCGGATATAGTCCTAAATTCCTTATAAAATGATCCGTCTAAATTATATGCATACACTTTGACACCAACAGATTCAATCATTGATTTTTTTACAGCCAATGAAATTAGTTTCTTTTTTTCAGTTGTATGAGTTTTACCTAACATCCCACGTGGATGTCCATTTTTTTGAATCCAGTTCTTAGTTTGTTCTGACATAACCAACGCACATTGCCTTCTCAACCATCCAAAAAGTTTGTTATTGACCCTGACATCGGTGTGATGAACTGTCATAAGTTGTGTTGCGTAAATCAAATCTCTATTTCCTGGATACATTTTTATTAATAACTGATGTGCCAAAAAGTGTTCTTCAGGAGTCAATATAGCAATGTTACTTGGTTCATCTGTTCCACCTAAGCATTTGGGGACTATGTGATGTTTTTCCACATATCCCTCAAGTATTCTGGTTTTACTTCTTTCTATAAGTTTTTCGTAGTGTTTTTTGTAGTTCATAACTTTATTTATTCACTAAATAATAGTAGTTATTATTATTTAGTGAATATACTACAATTTACAGGAGTCGCAGGATTCCTCGTCATAATCGTCCGGCTGTATAGTTTGAGTTTGTACACTATGTTTGGATAAATCCTGTTTTACTCCCTGCTTTGAAATTAGGCTATAATATAGTCCCTTTCCGCCCCATTTCATAAAATTCATCAAATTCTTTGCAATCAGAGTTGTAGGAATTTTTCCATCCGGAAAATGAGCAGGATTATAGAATGTATTCGTGCTGATACTCTGATCAACATATGCCTGTATCACAGCAGCGGTCTTGAGATAATCCACACAATCTGTTTGGTCCCACATTAATTGATAGCGAGATTTCAGACGGTTATATTCTGGTACTACTTGTACCAGAGAACCTGCCTTGCTTTCTTTTGTTGTGATCAAACTCATTGGCATCTCGATACCGTTAGTAGAGTTAATAACCACGGAACTACTTTCTACTGGTGCCACTGCCATGAGAGTTGCATTTCTTACTCCGTATTTCTTCATCTGTTCGCGTAGTGGTTCCCAGTCTAGTTCTGGAGTGAAATCTGCTAGTTCATTTACACCGGCATTTCTGCGTTCCCAGGGAAAAATTCCCTGTCCATAATATGTTTTATCGCTGTGAAGACATTTACCGCGTTCTTGTGCAAGTTCAACGGTTGCTTCTGTTAGGTAATATGCACAGTGTTCTTGCCATGATTTAACTTCTGCCAATGCTTCTGGTGTTCCGTAACGAAGTCCTCTTTTTGCATGCCAATAGGCAAGGTTTGTGATTCCTATTCCAATAGGTCTGATTTCATCATTGCTCAACTTACTTTGAATACTCAAAAAGTCTTGATAATCTAGAATGTTGTTGAGACTGCGAAGAAGGATTCTGCAAGCCCTACGCATGTCCTCTGGATTTCTAAATGCACCCCAATTCACTGATCCAAGAGTACACAGAGCTATTTTTGGTACTTCACGAGTGCATTCTTTTTTAATTATTTTCATTTTTTTAATTCCATTTCATATAAATACTATTTATACAGCATAAGGTACACAATGCATAAAATTAACACAAATTCCATTTATTGGTCTAGATATACTAAATTTATTAATACCAGACAAACGAGAATCATACCACCAAATTCTATGGTAGAACTTCATCATATTGTCCCCAAATGTGCAGGCGGCGACGATTCTGTTTCTAATTTGATCGAACTTACTGTACGAGAACATTTTATTGCACACTGGATGCTTTCTAAAGTTGGAATCGACGATGTGTGGTATAAACTTCGTTTTGCTTTTGGTTGTATGAGTGTTTATAGCAAGTCTAATTCTTATAGAAATTTTCTCACATCTAGACAATTTGAAATTTCTAAAAAAATCAGAAAAGAAACTTTTAAGATGTGGAATGACCTCAATCCTTCTAAAGCCAAAGGAACATCTTGGTATGTCGACGAAGATGGTGTTAGATATAGATGTCATCCAGATTCTCCTAAAATAAAAGAATTTAACTTAAAAATGCAGGCCCCTGGAAAAGGTAAAAAATGGTATACAGATGGTAATAAATTTTTTATGTTATTTGAAACTGATCCGGTGATTTTATCATTAAATCTGCAACCTGGCTGCCCAATTAAAGGGGTGGAAAAACAATATTCAGTTGAAACTTTAAAAAGTTTATCTGAGGATCGGGCGGGCAGATTTTGGTTCAACGACGGAAAACAGTCATATAAACTAAAATTAAACGACGTTAAAATAAAAGATTTAGGTCTTTCTGTTGGAAGACTTATATCACCAGACGGCTTAGAGCGAATTAAAAGCGGTGCCGCGTGGAAAAGAACTCCCGAAGATAATTTGAAAAATTCACTCAGGCAACAATCAAAAATGAGATTCAATGACGGCGTTAGAAATTTCACATTAGATCCAGATGATCTATTAATTTCGCAACTATCATTAATTCCGGGTGTCATATTAACACAGGAAGGCAGGGAAAAAATATCATTATGTGCTAAAAACAAAGATACCTCATATATTGTTGGAAAAAAATGGTTTAATGACGGCATAAAAAACTACAGATTGTTTGAAGACGAAGGATTAAAAATGGGATTGGTAAGAGGGAAATTGTACACCTCTAAACCAAAAGGTCTTTAATATCGTCGTCATCGGTTAATTCTCTCACCTTCTTTTTTTCGCCGTTTGATAATAGAACTTTATGCTGTCCAGGTAATGTTATTTCTTGACCATTATCTAATGTTAGTTTGAATTCGCCTTCATCGTCTAGACTATTGAATGGTTTTGTGGGAAGTAGAATTTCTAGACATAAATTACTTTGATAAATTGTATGGATATTTGTGTCAAATGGTCCTTGACGCTGAACATTGTCAATATAAACCAGATATATTCTGCCAGTATCGGTTCGCTCCTTGAGAATTCCGCCTCTAAACACTTCTTCTGCACTCATTGTTTTGGTACTTAGATCACGTCTTTGTTCGTATTTTACATAAAGTTTTTCAAACAAATCTATGTCTTGATAAAATGCTTCATAAAGATCTGGAACTTCATTGGGATCAAAGAAGGTGATATTCTCTTTATTTTTAAATCTACGCCAGAAAAAAGCAGATAAAACCACACCATAATCCATATGACGTACTCGTGTTTCTTCAGTCCCTTGATTATTTTTAAGAACTATAAGATCATCAAATTGATGATGCCATATCGGATAAAAAATTGTCGCACTATTGTGGGCTAATAATAATTTATCTGGTTCTATCCCTGCATAATAATTTTCATGTTCATCAATGCTAAAATCGGCATATTGAGTTGATACGTTAGGAGAAGTTACTTCTTTAACTTTATCTTTTTTGTTGATAATAGACACTACATAATCTGCCGTAGTAATATCACCACCCTTTACATATTTGATTTTTCCAAATTCATTGATTGCAGTAGGATGTGTGTCGCTCGTGATTAATTTAGCATCCGATGTTGATGTAATTTTTACTTGGTGTTCATGTGGAACTATCGGTCTCATGACATTTAATACTTTACGATATACATCCGTTTGTGTTTCAATATCACAAGATAGTACCAAATCTCCCAATTTTACTTCATCAATTTTAACTCTGTTCGATAAAAATTTCATTTATTCTGTCCTTCAAGTCGGATGATATTTCTTTGTCGTCTAATATTGTTTTATAACCAAGAACCTCTTCGATTGCAACAATACAATATTGACCTTTTCTGCAATTTTCTTTTTTTGGTATTAGTTGTAAATTTTGATAACTTCCTATAATTAATGGATGTATCTTGTTGACAAATCCGCCATATTTGGAAAATTTGTGATCAACAGCGTATCCATTCTTACCATAAATTATACCTAATTTGTTTTTTTCCGGATCGATGATATTTCCATATACAGCAATCGATATTTTGGTAGCTGTTCTTACTGCATCACAATAACTGTCGTAATTATCATAACTAAATTTCTTCAAAACAGGCCCGTGTTCTGTCCGACTATTTTTAAACCAACGAATTAATTTTGCCTCGTGTTTAACAGTAGATGCCCGAGATAAAAAAGTTTCTTGACGATTTTTAATTTTAGATTGGTATTCATTCCATTTGTCTTTGCCGATTGTTTCTCCAAACCTCGTTATATATGATTCCAATGAAGGGAGACGACCTATATCAGACCTATATTGTTGTGCTCGTATTTCAGCATCTTCTAACGAATACCCTTTAGATACCCAGTGATTTGAATTTGACGGGGTTGTTTTTTGTTTTTTTCGTGTTTTTCGTTTTTCATTAATTAAAAGAACTGCTTCTTCTTCAGTTTTACCCCGAGATATATAATATTCAATTGACCACGGGCTATTTTTTGCCCTATCTTTTCGAAGGTTTTTGTCGATTTTGTTAAACTCTTCGCCACACTTGAATTCTTTGAGATACTCATTTAAATTCATTCTGTTATGTCTCATAGTCAGATGTCGTTGTAACTGGCTCACGTTAGCCGAGCAAATTTTGCAAATATGCATCTCTTTCATCATCACTTCCCATATAGGCTAAAATAGTTAGCACATCAGTTATATTTATCACTTTGTCATCTTTTTTAATTATGTCACCTTGATAATAATTTTTGCCGTTAAATTCAAATCCAGTTAATTTGTCTACATATGAGTCTATGTGTACACATGCGTTCCTGATTCCTCCTTGACTGCATGACCGCAGATCCCCGTACCACTTTTTTAGAAATGGTATCATCCCTGTGTGCATGATTTCTCCGCCTCGTATAGGACTACCCAGAGGACGTAAGCGACCAATTTCAAGACCTATGCCAGCACGCTTGCTGGCATACTTGGCCATCATTTCACCACTGGCAAAAATACTGTCTAAATCATCGTCAGTTTTAATAAGCACACACGAACTGAATTGCTTGGTTGGGGTTCCCAATCCAGCCAACACTGGAGTGGCAAGTGTGAACAATCCATCAGATGCACTCTGATAGTACTCTTTGATATATCTTAAGCGAACAGTATTTGATGATTCGGCATGAAATACTGTTGCAGCAGCAACCATATAACGTATTTGAGGAGTTTCATAAATTTGGTTGGTAGCACGATTGCGAACAAGGTACTTTTCAATCATCTGTTCAATTGCAGCATATGAATACTGTTCATCTTTGTCATGATCCAGCATGTCATTCATTTTATTCCAGTCGTCTTCACTATACCATTCTAGCAATTCGGGGGTATATAACCCTACTTCAACATTTTTTTTAACAATAGAATAAAGGTGTGGGACATTATAAGATTGGTAGACATCTTTTCTAAGCATACTGAGACGTTGTTTGCCAGCAACATATTGATAATTTGTATGTCCAGTGCCTTGATTGCTGTCAACGTCTATGAGGTCAACAATGGCTCGTAGTGTTATGCCATCAATTTCTGTTGTTTTTATACCATTATAAAAATGTGGTTGTGCCTTTATTTCTATCATGGACTGGCTGACATCTGCGACATTTTTACATACTTTGGCAATCTGTGCTTGCCACTTCTCTATGTTTAATTTTTCTTGTCTACCATCTCGTTTGATAACATAAATTTCTCCTGATTTTGGGAGAGCCATAACATTATTCCTTTATTAAAAATTACAAATTCAAAGAGGTAAAAGTCATTTATTCACTGATTCTAATTAATTAACACCGGTTACATCAATGTTAATATATGATCTTTTGCTATGTAAATTTGAACACACAAAATGTTTATTATCATAGACATATTTCTGTTGTATGATAGTATCTGTATCCAATCCAGATCTATTGAAAATAGCGTTGTATTCATAGTTAAGAATCCATTTGTCATCTACCTGAAGGACGACGCCCTGAAACTGTTGTTGTTGGTTTTTTAATATCATAAGTTTTAATCTCTCTGAATTCCATCTGCCATCAGCAGATAAAAGTAAAGTATAAAACATTCCCAGTGAAATTGCACATTCATCAAAATTATTTTGGTGTATAAGTTGCCACGGATCTGGCCACAAATCTGGTCTATCCCAGTCTAGGACTCTGCCAGATATGGGACAATACGCCCAAAAATTTACGACATTTTCCAAATGTTTGTAATCAATTAATTCCGATGTAAGATTTGAACGCAAAGTTTTCCATGATTGTAAAAGATGTGTGCTGCTGGAAAAATTTATTGCGAGCATCTGGACAATTCCTCTCTGTTGGTTAGGATAAATTTGGTCGTGGAAAATTAGATGTTTCTTTGTCCTGGATTCAATATGAGACTATTAGATGACCCATCATCAACGACACCTGGTAAAACATCAAAAACATCACCCATACTAACATTTTTGGTTGAACTTGCTGACCAATATATTCCACCTGTCTGTGTGAAAAAATTATTTGTGCTTACAGCCGGATGATTGCTGCCATTATATATCGCATGATCAGTCAAAGATGTAAAATGACTGTTTGTTACACTAAGTCTCTCGGTTCCTCCAAAATTAGGATTTGCTAGATTGATACCACGCCACAAATTACTATAAGTGCAAAATAGCAAAGAAGTATCTTGTACAGGGTCTTGGGATACTAATGCATTTGAGAAATTATAAACATTTATGTTGTAGGCACGAAAATTATTTGTGAAAACAGTATTTCCTATAGATTGCAATGAGATTGCATAATCATTTCCAACAGGTTTAGAAGAATTCCATCCTCCAGCTAGGTAACAATCATTTATAGATATATGTTGATATCGCACAATATTAAAAATTGATATCTGTTGACTATTAGTACTTAAACGTAAATTACTGATGTTAATAAACTGGGGCAGAGTTGCATTATTTAACCCTATATTTGCACCAGTTTGCCCAAGACTATCAGCGGTTTCAAACATATATGTCATGTTTGTACCGGGGTTGGCAACAATTCTTGAGCAATTTATTCCAGCACCTTGAAGTGTGAGAAATGGATAAAGCAAGATAGGACTGTTGATAATATAGATTCCTGGTGGAAAATATAGGGTAACTGCCAAGTTACCAGATTGTGGATATCCTGTCAATAATTGTGAAATGGCAGCATTTATTGCAGGAGCATCATCTGTCACTCCATCCCCCTGGGCACCGAAATCCTTGATGCTTGCAAAATCGTTTAGTTTACTTTGCAGTGTGCGTGGTATGGCAGATGATAAATCTGCTCTGCTGTTTTGATATTTTGTTGTAATTAATTGATCGTTTTGACTGTATTCGGTCAAAATTTGTGTATTTTCACCATATCCTGGACTATTGCCTATAAACATTTGACGGGTGTCCAGACAAAAACCTATTTCACCTTCAGCAAGCGCTGATGGTAAATCAGCATATAAACCTCTACGATTTTGTATTCTACTAATAATATCTATTGCCATTTTACAATAACTCCGGATGTCTAATATTTAGCAATAGCCTCATAAATATATCTGGAGATTACAGATGCGTATTCAAGAACTTATTGTAGAAACTGGCGGCGTTGGCAAGATTGTCAAAGGCGTTAATACCACTCCAGATGTTCATCCTGGAGAAATCAAACGGCAGGCTGCAAAGTTAGGAATGACTGTTGATGACAAATCACAGCCACCTATCGCTAATCCTGATGGCACAGACAGTGTCAATGAAAAATGGACCAAAAAATACAAGCGTAGTATTGATTGCAGTCATCCCCGAGGTTTCAGTCAGCGGGCTCATTGTGCTGCTAGAAAAAAGCGTCAGGCTCATGGCAAGACCAAGAGCAAGAGTGTCAATGAATCTCAGCAAATACCTGTAAATGTTATAGAAACCATCGATATGTTGATGGACAACCACGGACTGTCAAATGAAACTGCTGTAAATGTTGTTTTAGAAAGTCTTGATGAAAGCCTACGTGATTGGTTCCGAGAAAAGTGGGTTAGATTTGGACCTGATGGTAAAATACGTGGTGCCTGTGCCAGAGGGAAAAGCAGCGAAGGCAAACCAAAATGTCTGCCACAAGCCAAGGCACATGCATTGGGAAAAAAAGCCAGAGCCAAAGCAGCACGCCGCAAGCGTAGACTAGATCCCAATCCAGAACGCAAAGGCAAGGCACACAATGTTGCAACAAAAGAATCTGTGTGTCCGCATTGTGGTGGACCACTGGTTTTAATTTTGGAAAACAGTAAAGATAATTTTACTCTAGAGCAATTGGCTCAAATCAGTGATCAAGCATTAGATGCTGCATACCATTATGGTGTTAGCACACCTGGTAATAATTTTGGTTGGCAAGCAAATCTAACGAGTGCTGCTTATGCAAAAAAAATGATCGACTCTGGTATCACAGATATTGAAAAGATTGCTGATGCTGTTCATCAAGGTTGGAACCAAACAGCAAAAAAGTTTGTTGCAAACCCAGATCAGTTTGATGATACAGAAAAATTACGTCAAGCAGGAAAACTAGAAGCAAAACTTTCTCAACGTGCAAAACTTATGAACATTCAATATAATCAATTGGATGATGATGAACAAGAAAAAGATCGTGTGGTCGCCAGAGCACTTTTGTCGGCAATTCGTGACGATAAAAATCTATCAGAAAAGCGAGATGCCTGCTACTACAAGGTAAAGCGGCGATACAAGGTATGGCCCAGTGCCTACTCAAGTGGTGCACTGGTTCAGTGCAGAAAAAAAGGTGCAAAAAATTGGGGAAAAAGTAAGTAGTGTTAGACCCCATAGTATTGGGCTACACGATTCCACCATTGTTGTGTAAAATCTTCTAATTCCTGTCCTGATAAAATCCAGTGTAATGGTTCAAGATCTTTTGTGCACATCAGAATGACACCCTGTTTTATATCTGTGCCATGGACAATATTATGGGCACAAATATAAGCACACAGTTGCAACTTGTAATCAACAACTCGGTCGTCACCTTTGACTTTATTGCTTTGCTTGAAGTCGATGATGCTAGGTTGTCCTTGATAAACTCCAACCATGTCAGTTGTGCCAGCATAAATTCCTGGAAAATATAAACTAGCTTCCAATCCCCAGGCTTCATCTAAAAATGGATTCAGATATTGCTCTATTATCACTGATGCCATTTTATATGACTGTTGATGAAAGAAATTGGTTCCAACAGAAACAGAACCCTCTTTCACATAAGTTTCCAAAAAACTATGCATCATGGTTCCACGAAAAGCAGCCTCTTGGGTAATTTCTGTGGCCTTTTTATCACCAATACTGCGTCTCCAGGCAGCTAAAGCACGTTTAGACTCTTCTGATTTTGTCTTATCTAATATAGTTGTGACACTTGCTAATCTTGAACCTTGTGGATCAACATATTTTCTACCTTCACTGCTGCTTTCTTCTCGGGTTAGCTTGCTGTAAATATATCTTTCTGTTATAGGCATTGAATATCCAGTTCTCAGTTGTTTTTTAATGAGGCATTCATCATAGCATCTGCTATTGCTTCTGCTCGTAATGCTGCAGCATCCTGTTCTCGCATACGACGAATATTCAGAAGCCCTTTAATTATATCTGGTTTTTCTGACAAATTCTGAATTTCTTCAACAGTCATATTTTCTGCTCTTTTGAGCAAATCTTGAATATGAGGTTTTTTACTAGATAGAAGTAATGTTTCTGGTCCATATTGACTACGCATACGAATTTAATTTTACCTCATTGTTCTAACAATGTCAAAAAGTTAAAATTACCACTGTATTACCCAGGTAAGAGTATTACCTGTAGTTGTATTTACGATGCGATTAACTTGATATCCAAGAGTTGAAAAATAACTTATCACAGAATTCATTTGATTGTTATAAGGCGGACTCAGCAATGGATTGCTTAAATTTGTTCCCTGCCATGCACCATAATAATCCAAACTGGGATAATAAGCATAGATATAAAAAGTACCAGACCCAGTATTAGTCAAGGTAATAGGTACAGGGCGGGCTGCAATAGCATTTGCAAAAGTGCTAGCCAACATAATTGTATTTGTATCAACAAAAATAATATAATAATAAGTGGACTGAGTTAGTGGTTCTGGTAACGAGCCTGTGCTGCTGACAGTGACAATATCACCTGTATTAAATGGATGATTTGTAATTGTAATTTGGCTACCAGATACTGTCCAGGTAAGAGGAGTAAATGGTGTGCTATAAGTCATCAAGGTGCCATTAGAAACTTGTGTCTCATATACACCCTGATTAATAGCAGCATAAATCTGCTGTTGGATTGCACTTATTTCATTACTTATTGCTTGATCTGATGGTAAAGTATTTCTTGCACCTGTTGCATTTGTAAAACTACCTGATGCAGATGGAGATGGGTTGTAAGCATAGTTATAATAAAAACTAGTCTGATAATTTGCATTGTTTAGTGAGCACGACATAGTTTTACATCCTTTAGGCTAATTCCCCTGATTTGACTGCATCATCTGCGGCTTTATCAGCGGTTTTTATAATTTTTTCCTGAGCTTTTTCAGCAGATTTATCATTCAAAGGTTCAGGAATTCCGGTTTTTATTTTGATGTTCTTTGGACCACTTTGTTGCACGACTTCACTGAAATACGGCTCTGCCAACATTTTCATGATATCATTCACATTCACATCATGATTCAATTTCCGCATATACTGTTCTGCACCAGTCGGACCTGTCATGGGAGCAACAGAAATGTTTTTGTTACGATAAACCATGATGAAATCCATAAGGTCATTACGGATTTCATCTATTACATCTGTTTCACAAAGTAATTCTCGAATTAACAATTATTTGCCCTTAATATTTGTGATTGCAGCATCAAATGTTTCTGGTTCAATCATACGAACATTGGAGATTTTGGGTCCGTGTAGTTCCAACCAAAATGTACGAGTTTCTGCACTTTCAAACATTTTCTTGCTTTTACGACCACTTTTTGTATCATAAATGACTCCATAAGGTGTTGCTGCTTTGATCTCGGCGATTTTTTCTGCCTTGTTCAGTGATTGGATATTTTGCAACATGCCAATGACACCTTCCTGCATAATCTGACGAATTATACTTTTTTGTTCTTTGATCTTTTTGTGTACATTATCAATTTTAAGTTTAATAGCCTCACCCTCAAGACCATAACCTGTATTCAAAACATCACGAACCTTGCCTTCTGCAACCATTTTCTTAAAGGAGGCTTTATGGTTTGCAAACTCTTGGTTCAGAGTTTGAAGTACAGTCTTGCTCTCTGCAAGTGCTGCGTTGGCAAGTTCCCAGCCTTCATGCTTTTGTCCGAATTTTTTCCAGGCAGTTGCATACAGAACCGCCTCACCGCGTGATCCATATCGCTTTTTAAATTCTTCCTTGTTATTTTTAATAAACATTTCAGCCTCTTTGCCTGGAGGAGCCACTTCATCAACAGTTACTTTGTTCTGCTGACCACGACGCATATAGGCTGGAATATTCATCGGATTTATTGCCTGAGCAGGTGTAATCTGTGTCACCTTGGCTTGACCAGGCTTTAGTTTTGGTTGGTTGCGGCGTGCCTTTTCTTCGGGGGTTTCCGGAGAAATGCGTGTTACTATAGCTTTTGGCTTTCTAGAGAATATGCCTTCCTCAACAGTGGATTCTACTCGCTGTTTTGTTCTGGCATTCCATTCTTTGTCTGTACGATTCATGATTGTTGTTGGGTCAACCTGTTCGCTTTCTTTGATTTTACCCCAATGATTCTGTTGCTTGGCACGAATGGCAAAATTTAACTGACGAACTTCCTTCTGTTCTTTAGCAGAGCGTTGTTCTTTGTCCATCAACTTCTTTTTGCGTGCTTTTAGTTCCGCAAGAGTAAAACCTTCCCACTTGCCAACATCTGCCGCAGAAGTGTGCATTTTGGTACCCCATGATTCGTCTAATGCCACTCCTCTACGCTTTAATTCTGCTTTTGCAGCCTGTTGCTGAAGACCTGCTGGACTATGTGGACTAACTTCGCGAGAAAGTGACCGCTTGAGAAAGTCTGTGTCACTTGCTTTTACACGGGCAACAATGTCTTTTGGTAGAGCAGGTCTACCGGCTGGGTCTGTTTTACCTTGCCATCCTGCAAGTCCACGCTTCAGACTCTTCATCATACCTTCGCCAACCATTGCATCAGAATCATCATTGACTAGATGTTTAATTTCATTCCAATAATGAGGACTCAATCTACCATATCCATGACCCCATGCCTTGCTTCTGGCCAGATATTCAATTGGA